>Ga0307380_10002495_pt1 | contig 26182 bp, 20 predicted proteins | sample UN3MG_FD_202239 | JGI IMG/M metagenome (GOLD analysis project Ga0307380, IMG submission 202239) | Soil microbial communities from Risofladan, Vaasa, Finland - UN-3 | ecosystem: Environmental > Terrestrial > Soil > Coastal area > Acid sulfate soil | place: Finland: Risofladan, Vaasa | collected... | reverse complement strand
GGATGGCCCCTGTGTCCTGTTGGCGACGGCGGCTGGGCGTGAGGGCATCAATTTGCAGTTTGCACGCGTGCTCTTCAACCATGACCTGCCGTGGAATCCGATGGATCTGGAGCAACGCATCGGCCGCATCCATCGCTACGGCCAGGAGCACACAGCGCAGGTCTACAACCTCGTCGCCGCGGACACGATTGAGGGGCAGATCTTCCTTCTGTTGGAGGACAAGCTCCGCGAGGTCGCGGCGGCGCTCGGCAAGATGGATGACCAGGGGCAGATCGCTGAAGACCTGCGGTCACAGATTCTCGGTCAGCTTGGTAGCCGCCTCAGCTACGACAAGCTGTATCAGGATGCGCTTCGTGATCCGTCGCTCCAGCGCACGCGGCAGGAACTCGAAGTCGCCATGTCGAACGCGAACTTGGCCCGGTCGGTTGTGTTCGAGCTCTTCCAGGACCTGGAGACATTTAATCTCGGCGAGTACCAAAAGTTCGACGACCGGGGCGAGGGCATGCGGCGATTGGTCAGCTTTGTCCAACGTGCTGCCGCACTGTTCGGGAGCCAGTTCGTCTCCGCGGGCGACGGTCGATATGTTCTCATCGACACCGACAAAACCGAGACGCATTTCACGACGGATCGCGACGAGGCCCTGCGCGAGGAGAACCTTGAGCTTCTCGGACTGGAGCATCCCCTTGTGACCCGGCTGATGGAACGCTGTCGCCAACTTGAGCCCGAACAGCGGTTCGTGTCTGCCATCACCGACGCTGAACTGCCGTCTGCCGGCTTAAGCACCGCGTGGAAGGTCGTTCTGCACGCCGACGGTGGGAAACTGGAACAACGCGTGATCCGACTCGGGTTCGATTGGAGTGGCGACCGCTCGCTGGCGATCGAGCGGATGATCGGCCCTCTGCAGACCCTGAAATCCGCCGCGGCCCACAGAGATTCGACGCACGAGGCAGCCGGCCTGGCGCCGCGTTTTCGCGATGCAGTACACCGTGAACTGAAGCACGCCGGGCTGCTCGCTGACGGAGCGAGTTACTCAACACTCTTGCTTGGCGCGACCGCACTACTGCGCCAGGAGGCGTCCACGTGAGCGACGGCGTGTCCCGCGTGGACCCAGATCAGGCGCGTGCTAGCGGTAACCCGAGTGACTACGACGAGTTTGCCGAGAAACGCACCAAGGGCACTTTTCCTGGCGGCCAGCTAAATGCGAGGGAACGGCCCGCCACTGCCCTGCAGCGGCATCCGCTCCGGCTCCCGCCGGACTTCTACTCAGGCCACACTCCCACTCTGCAGCGTTTGAATCACGCCGCCGACCACCCGCGGAAACCGGGCCCTGTACGGCCTGCTCCTGTTCCGCCTGACGGCCATGGATCGCCGACTCCCCGTTGCGGGGGGCACGCTCGGCGTGCCTCTCGGCAGCGTCACGGTGATGCCCCCGGACACCAAACTGATCTTCCTGCTCGGGCTCCCGGTCGCCCTCGCGTGGCTCCTGAGAACGACGGCGAATCATGCAGGTGCCAAGGAGGACCACCTACGGCGAATAGACGAAATCGAGCGGCTGGTGAATCAGATTGCGGGCGAGGAACTGCTCGTTTTCCAGTCCCGCCACCCCAACAAACAGCTAACCGTCAGCGGCCGGACCGGCGTTGGAACCATCCTAGCCGTCTTTTCAGCCTTCCTGACCATGCTTGCCGGATGCGGCTACCTGTTCCATTTCCTGGCCCGGCAAGACCCTATCACTGCCGCAGCGTACTACATCTACTTGGCGTGCGTGGGGGCGTACCAGGCCCTCTCGGTCGCCAAGTTGCGGCGATATCGCTACCGAAAATTGCCTCCGGCGGCTGCCCCGCCGTTTGAGGCTCGCCGCAGGATGAAAAAAACGGGGCCGCACCCTTGACTTCCCCCGTTCTGTCGTTAGCATATAAGCGAACACTAAGCGAGTGGAGACTCAGATGGCCCGCAAATCTACATCCAACCCCCAACCGCCAATCGGCGAAGTCCTGCGAACTCGCCGCGTAGAGATCCTCAAGAAGGGCCTTCGCGAGATGGCCAGGCTTCTCGTGATCGCCCCCGCTCACCTGACCGACATCGAGAAGGGCCGGCGAACGCCGTCTGAGGCGCTGCTTCTGCGAATCAGCACTCAGTACGGCATAGATGTAGCAGAGCTTCGCAGCGGCTGGAGTCGCGCCGACGCGGTGGTGAGCGAGATCGCAACGCAGGACGCGACCACGGCGGAGAAGGTCCCGGAGTTCCTCCGCACGGCCCGCGAACTGACACCCGCACAGTGGGATCGGCTCATCGGTCAAGCTCAGCGGATGGCCTCAGGCAAAGGCGGTAAGTCGGAGAAGTAGCCGGTGTCCGCATCCCTGACAGCCCGGATCTTCGAGCCTCGCCGAGGCCGGCGGCAGGTCGACCAGCGGGCGTGGAGCTGCCTGGAGCGGTGCCGGCGAAAGCTGCGGCTTGACCAAACACCGCTTCCCATCCCCATTGAAGAGTGGATCGAAGGGCCACTGGGCATCCGCTTCGGCTACGCCGACCTGTCCCACCTGGGTAACGACGTTCTTGGAGCTACGTACATCGAAGAACGAGAGATCCTAATCGACGAGCGCGTTCTCGCTCACGAGGGCCGTTGCCGGTTCACCTGTGCCCATGAGTTGGGGCACATGACGCTCCACGCGAAGGTCCGTAGCGAGTTCCACGAAACCGAGGAGCTTGGACCTGGCTCGTCGAGCCTGCATGAGCGACAGGCTGACCGGTTCGCCGCAGCCTTCCTTATGCCGTTGCCATTGCTGGAACGCGAGATACTCAGAGTGTTCAAACAGCATCGCATGGACAAGGCGCGATGCACCATTGAGCTGATGAAGACGACGCCTGAATCGGAGTGGCTGTGGCGGCGGCGGCTGTTGCCGGTCATCACCCGGCGGTTCGACGTTTCCCTTTCGGCCGCGATCAACCGGTGCAGCGACATTCAGCCACGCATCACCGAGCCTCACCGGCTGCTTCCGGATGACCTGGGCGAGCGTCTGCTTCGGCCCGCTGGGCGAGAAGCCGAACTCGATTCGATTCAGATCGTCGAGGGAGTGCCGAAGCGACAGGACCTGTTCAACGTCGCGGCTGCCGAGGGAAGCAAATGACGCCAGGGCTCCGCGCCGTGTTTTTTTGAGATGACTGTTCGCGTGTCCGCGAACACGAGTACGCCAGGCTTTGCCAGGGAGAACACCAATGTCGGAATCCGACAAGCAACGTCCGGTCAAGGAGTTTCGAGCCGGCACCATCGTGGCTTCCGTTTGGCAGGAGCGCGGTGCGGCAAACGGCAAAAGCTACCCCAAGTTCAGCGTTCGCATTCAGAAACGCTATCGCGACGAGAAGTCCGGCCAGTGGAAGACGACCGCGTACATCCGACCGGACGAACTCCCCAAGCTCGCGCTCGTCGCCACCAAGGCGTACGAGCACCTTACGCTGCGCGTATTCGATGCGGAGGCGGTCAACACGGACGGATCGAAGTAGAAAGAGCTTGACCTACAGCCGGACGCAAGAAGATGATTGACATAGGTACGGAAACGCTGATCCCGATTCGAGAAGTGCCGCGTCACCTGCCTCCCCGTCCCAACGGCAAGCGGGTTCACATGAGCGCATGCTACCGGTGGATCAAACGCGGCGTGCGAGGAGTGCGTCTCGACTCGATCAAGATCGGCGGTTCGACCTACACGTCAACGGAGGCCTTGCAGCGTTTCGCGGATTACCTGAGTTCAGGACGGCGAGAAGAGCCCAAGGTGGTCCCGGCCCAGACACTGACCCGACAGAGGCAGATCGACAAGGCGTCGAACCGTCTGGCCGAAGTGCTGCACGGCACCAACAGAAACCGCGAAGTCTGAGAATGCGATCGGGATTGCCGGGCGTCCAGCCTGAACCACTAGACGGCTGGAAACGTCACGCGCTTCACGGGCCGCAATCACCACCTATGCGACTATCGAAGGCTCGATGGTCATTCGTCACCCAAGCCACCGAAGAACGCTCGCCTGTGAGTTGAAGACCACCTCCATACTCGACAGAGGCTCGGACTCGAAGAAGACGGTTCAGCCTCCACCGACCGCCGAAGCGATCGGCGGAGGCCGCACGGCGACGAAGTCGCCGGTACCGTTCGCGTAGACTACCCCACCTTGCCCATGATGTCAGCCGCCTTCGTCAGATCGAGTTCCGCGTAGACTTCGGTCACGGCTGATGAGGCGTGCCCGAGCACAACACGGGCCGCCTCAATGCCAAACTCCTTCCGCAGGTATGTCGCGGCGTTGTGCCGAAGCTGGTTCGGGGTCCAGCGGTGCTCCTTCCGCCACTGCCGCTGCTCCTCTTCGGTTGCCCCTTCAGGTGGTGGAAATGCCTTGTCGCATCCCCGGTGAATCGCGTGCTCGTAGCTGCCTGTCCTGTAGTGGTCTCCGGGGGTTTTCTTCAGGTCCATCTTGGCGTGTCGCCTCCGCTGGCTCGGTGTCATCGGTGTCTTGCGGTTCATCCGGAGTCGGCGGCGCACCTGCAGCATGACCTCTCGGGGGCTGAACAAGTACGCGTTCACGTTGCTCTTCAAAGCCGGGCCAAGCGCCTTCTGCGCCCGAGGGCCGAGGTAGATGACCCGGTTCCGACCGTGGTGCTCGGTCTTGTGCGACTCCGGCTCGTACGACCAGACCTTGCCGGACGTGTCCAGGTCGCAGCCACGCATGATGATGACCTCGCACGGCCGCATGCCCGTGTACCGCTGAAGCTGGATCATCGTGGCCACCTGGAGGCTGACGTGCTCGATCGTCGCATCGACTATCGCATCATCAACGGGACGGATTGGCTGGGTCTCGCGGGCCGGCGATCTCCCGCGCCTGAGACCCGCGACGCATTGAAGTCCGTGATGGACGTCTGACGGCACCATCTCGTTGGCCGTCGCCCACTTGAAGAACCGTTTGATACGGCTGACATGGTTGTTGACCACGCCGCGTGAGAGATCCTCTGCGATCAGCTTGTCTCGATAGGTCTTCAACGCTAGCGGGCCGAAGTCTCGCGCCTCGGTCTTCCCGTACAACTCAATCAGCGGCATGAGCGCTCGTTTGATCGAGAAGACCTCGCTCGTGGCCCGCCCGTGCTTGCGATAGTACTGCTCCACGAAGGCCAAGTATGGCAACGCGATCTCGCAAACGGTCAGCGCCGATGCACGCGGGCCACCCTCCTTGCTTGGGAGCTGCCGGAAGTTGCTCGTCCACTCGGAGATCACGCGGTTGTAGTTCGCGTGGCTCTCGGGAGTGCCGTGCTCGCCGAGGTAGATGTCTTGACCGTTGAGACGGACCACGGCTCGGCCTGAAGTTTTGTGCAGACGATACGACGGGATGCGTGGCGTGGTTCTGTTGGGCATCGTGAGGCTCCTTTCGAGCTCGAAATGTGGTCAATGACCACTTTCGGGCTTCCTGAACCTCACTGCCTGACGCCGGCAGGTATCCGTAAGTCACGGATTAGGCTTGAGTTATGTCAACTCCCCGAGTAGGACTCGAACCTACAACCTAGCGGTTAACAGCCGCTCGCTCTGCCAATTGAGCTATCGGGGATTCCGTTCCAGCGAGGTCGCACGGACGCTCCACGAGCGTTTTCCGCGCCCACGCGGGCCCCGCGAGCAGATGAGTTTAGCCGGCGGGCGAAGGGAGTCAAGGTTCCGGCGAGATCGGGCTAGTACAGCAGGTCGGTCACCTGACCGCTGCCGTCGGGGTCGGCCCGGCTCCAGCCGCGGCGGACCAGTTCCAGCCCCTGTCGGCAGGAGTCGAACTCGGCCGCCAGCCGCCCCAGCAGCGAGGAGGGTGGCGAGGTGGTGTCGTCGGCCAGACGGGAGGCAATGGCGTAGGACTGCTTTCCCTGGATGACGTAATCCACCAGGCGGTCCCGGTAGGCCAGGCCTCGTCGGCGCCGCTGGAGGTGCTCGGGGTAGAGCCCGGACCAGAACAGGGTGTAATCGCCGATGTGGCGGTGGACCAGCAGGGCGTCCTCGCCGCGGACGCCGTCGGTCCCGCAGGAAAGCGTCGTCAGCATGTCGGCGATGCGGTCGAGCCGCCGGCCGTCGGCCCCGCGAAGGGCGTAGAGCATGTCCACGTGGGCGAACTTGACCAGCAGGTCGGCGATGTAGTCGGCCAGGTCCGGGTCGCACAGACCGAGTTCGGCGAAGAAGGCGTTCTCCACCAGCCCCTTGAAGAGCCTGTGAAGCGGATGGCTTGGGGAAACGGGTTGCATGACCACAGCTCCGGACCCCGCCCGAAGAGCCGATCCTGGTCGCTCTACGAGCATTCCCGAGACCACTCTCCAACGATGATTTTACGATTGCGAATCTCGCCAAGGCAACTCGATTCCGGCAAGCGAACGGCCGCGCCGTCCGGTAACGACACAAGCAGAAAACCGCGCGACAAGTCGCGCGGTGCCTCCGTCCGTCATGCAAGAATCGTCGTTGGCAACCCCTGTGGGCGTGACCGTTCCGCGGGGCGACACCGGGGCGGGCCGCCGCACCGGACGTCGGTTCCCTCGGCAGCCCGAGGGCGCGTCCCAGACCGGCTCGGGCGCGACGTGGTCCCTACTTGTTGCCCGACTTGCCCCGCCGGGCGTTTGATTTGGATTTCCCGGAACGCTTCTTGTCGTCCTTTTTCTCGTCTTCGGCTTTGGGTTCGTCTTTGGCTTTGGATTCGTCTTTGGCTTCGTCCTTGGCCGCGGTTGCGTCCTTGGCCGCGGACTCATCCTTGGTGCCGAAAGCGCTCTGCTTGCCGTCTTGCTTGCCGGTCTCGGCGGCGTCGGGCGTTTTCTTGTCCGAAGGCGCGCCCGAGCCCGCGCTTTCCCTGGCCTGGTAGGCGTTCTTCTGTGCCTCCCGCGGGATGGTCATCAGGCGCTGGCGCATCTCCTCGAGGAACTGGCGGATGCGGGCGTTGAGTTTCTCCTGCTCCGCCTCGGCCTCTTTGGCTTTGGCGATGTCACCGGAGTTGCGGGCCTCGTTCAGCTTCTTCTCAATCGCGTCGAACTCGTTCTTGTGCGACTTGCGATAGGTTTCCACGTACTCCTTGTACTCCCGCAGAAACGATCGGGCGGTCTCCTGCTGGGCGGCGTCAAGCTCGTAGTCCTTGATGAAGTTCTCGACGCAGACGTCGAAGGGACTGGCGTCACTGCGTTCCACCACCGGACCCGCCGGCACCATGCTCTGTTCCCCGGGTTTCTTGGGGCGTGGCGGCTCGGGGGTTATGGGTTTGGGTTCGGGGAAGAACGGGTTGTCCACCGCCTCACCGGCCGCCAACTTGTCGATGTTGCCGTGAATCTGCTCGAACTGCCCCTCCATCTCGCGCAGGTCCCAGTCGTGCAGCCCTTTCTGGTCCTCGCTGAGGACGTTGCGCCATTGGGCGTTGGAGTCGAGAATGGCCTTCTTGGCGGCATCGATCAGCGGCTTGGCCGCCTTGCCCAGTCGCATGCGCTGGTCCGGAGTCAGGTTCTGACCGCTGAACCCGGCCTGGGTCAGGTCGCGGATCAACGGGTAGATCTCGTCCTGATGCTCCCTGAGGAAGCGGTTGACCTCCCGGTACATCATCTCCCGGGTGTACTCGTTCTGCGAACGGTTGAGGTTGTAGCGTCTGGAGATGTTCTCCACCGCCTGATCCATCATGGAGTCGACATTGAAGGCGTTGTGGACGTCGTCCTTGGCTGAGGCATTCTGAGCCCAAACCGGGCCGGCCACGGTGGCCATCACCGAGCAAACCACGGCGCAACATGCCAGTCTGGTTCTCATGGCGCGCAACTCCCGTACAGATACCACACGGAACCTTTGTCTATCCTACGATCCATTGTATTGGCCGGCAACCGTTCGGTTGCAGCCCGGCGGGCCCGAAAGCCGCGATCAGGGCTCTCCAGCGACGGGGCGGCCAGTGCCCAGCCGTCGCCGACAGCGGGATCCGGCCCAGCCACGGGTCGGGCGGAGGGGCGTGCGCGGAAGCCGGAATCGCTCGTGGGTGAGTGGCTATCGGCCCAGGAGCCGCCCGATCGGCCGCACCAGCCGATTCAGCCAATGCCGCACGCGGAACCGCCAGAGACGTCGAGAGAGGCGGGTCAGCGCCTCGACGTCGGGGGCCACCTTTCGGGCCCGGCGGATGAGTTCGGCGGCCTCTTGCCAGCGTGCCAGGCGGATGCAGGCCAGGGCGGCCTTGTACATGGCAACGGCGAACTTCGGCTCCAACTCGACGGCGCGCAGGAAGTGCTCCCTGGCGCTCTGGTAGCGCTTCTGCACGTAGAGACACACGCCCAGGTTGTGGTGGGCCTGGACGGACCGTTCGTCCAGGGCCAGGACACGGCGGAAGCAGTCACCGGCCTCCTGGGAACGGTTCAGCCGCAACAGACAGCCCCCCATGGCCATGACCGCGGCCTCGTTCTCCGGGTCACCGGCCAAGACCTTCTCGAGGTGGCCCAGTGCCTCACGCTCCCGTTCGAGGAACAGGTAGACCTGGCCGAGCCTCAACTCCAGCAGCGGATTCTCGCCCTCCTGCTGATCCGCCACCCCCTGCAGCTTCTGCAGGGCCTGCTGCGGCTGACCGGTGGCCATGAGTAGTTCTGCCAGGGCCAGTTGGGCGGGCAGGTGTTCCGGGTCCAGTTCCACGATCTGCTGGAACTTGTTGATGGCCGCCTCGGCATCGCCCGCTTCAGCCAGCAGCTCACCCAGCTCGAACAGGAGTTCGGTATCGCCGGGGTCCTGGCGAATCTCGCCGAGGTAGTATTCGCGGGCCCGGGCAAGTTCACCTTGGGCGCGGTAAGCCCTGGCGATGCGGGCCTTGAGTCCGGGGAATTCCGGCTCGATCTCCAGGGCCCGCTCCCAGCAGGTGATGGCCCGCTGGTGGTCCCCGCGAGCGGCCAGCGATACCCCGATGTTCGCGAAGCACTGCGGGCATCGCTCCTCGATCTGTTGAGCGAGGTAGAACATCTCCTCCGCTCGGTCGTGTTCGCCCAGCTCGCTATAGGCCAGGATGCGATGACAGTAGGCGGGTTCGTGGTCGGGATGATCGGCCGCCAGGCGCTCGAAGATCTCGATCGCATGAGCGAAGCGCCCCACGCGGATCAGATCGATGCCCAGGGCGGTGGTCACCTCGATGTCGCCGTCGCTGAGCTGGAGGACTTGCTGGAACGCTTCGACGGCCTCGGGGAACCGCTCGAGCTGGTCCAACACGTAGCCGCGATGGGCATGCCAGGAGGCGTTGTCGGGGTTCATCTCCAGGGCCGCGTCGATCTCGGCCAGCGCTTCTGCCCACTGCCGAGACTCGAGCAACTCTTGAGCCCGCTCAATCCGCTGCTCAGCATCGAACCAGTCGCTCATCAGCCCCTGCCCCGGGGCGGGTACACCCCAAACGGCCTCTACATCTGATTCTAGATTCGTTATCGGGCAGGAGCAACTGTCCGAACAACCGCGCGCCGGTCGCTGCGCGCTGTACGGAGGGTTTTGTGCCCATGCTTGACCGGCCGTGACCCCCGACTACAATCGTCCCTTCGAGGCAGGTCCCCAGCATGAAAGCCGCAGTCATCGGCATGCCGCAGTCGGGCAAATCGACGGTGTTCGCCGCCGTGACCGGCCTGGACATGCCGCCGGAAGGCGTGCCCCGGGAGCACCTCGGCGTGGTTCACGTGCCCGAACCCCGGCTCGGTTTCCTGGCCGAACTCTACAAGCCCAAGAGGGTCGTTGAACCCACCATGGAGTTCGTGGACGTGCCGGGCTGCAGCCTGTCCGACGCCCATGGGCAGGAGGAGTTTCGCAAGCATCTGCCGGCCATCCGGCAGGCCGACCTCCTGGTCGCGGTCGTTCGAGACTTTCAGGATCCCAACGTCCCGGCCTACCGCGATCGCGTCGATCCTGCGGCCGACCTGACCGAACTGTGGGAGGAGTGTCTCTTCGCCGACCTCGACGCGGTGACGACACGCATCCAGAAGATCGAGAAGGCCCTGACCAAGCCCACCAAGACACACGATCACGACAAGCGAGAGCTGGCGCTGCTGATCCGCTGTCGCGAGGGGCTGGAGAGCGAGCAGCCGATCTCGGCCATCATTCAAACACCGGACGAAACGCAGCTGGTTTCGAGCTTCGGCCTGCTCACGGAGAAGCCGGTTGTGGTGGTGTACAACGTCTCGGAGGATCGGGCGGCCGAGCCGCCCCCCGCGACCCCGCCGCACTCCCAGGCGGCCATAAGCCTCAGCGCCAAGACCGAGGCGGAAATCGCGCAGCTCGACCCGGACGACCGGCCCGCGTTCCTCGCGGACCTGGGGTTGGAGGCACCGGCACGCGATCGCCTGATCCAGGTCTGCTTCGAGGCCCTGGGGCTGATCGTGTTCCTCACCGTCAGCGGGAAGGACGAGATCCGCGCCTGGGCCATCGGGAAGGGCGCCACGGCGCTGGAGGCCGCCGGGAAGGTCCACAGCGACATGGCCCGCGGGTTCATTCGGGCAGAAACGGTGGCCTACGGCGACTTGGTGGAGGCCGGGGACGTCCGGGGCGCCAAGGCCTCCGGCAAGGTTCGCCAGGAAGGCAAGACCTACATCGTCCAGGACGGCGACGTGATCACCATCAAGTTCAACGTGTAGCGGTGGGCGTCGTCGGCCCGGCGTCGCCTCGGGAGGGTGCCCGTGATGTCGGTGCTGTTGGAATTCTCGATGACCCCGCTGGACAAGGGCGAGTCGGTCGGAGTGTACGTCGCCCGCAGCCTGGAGATCATCGACGGCAGCGGCGTGCCGTACCGGCTCAACCCCATGGGCACGGTCCTGGAGGGCGAGTGGGAGGAGTGCTTCCGGGTGGTGCGTGACTGTTTCACCCGCATGTCAGCCGACTGCCATCGCATCAGTTGCTCGATCAAGATCGACTACCGCAAGGGCGGGGCGGGGCGGCTGGAGTCCAAGATCGCCCGCGTCGAGGGTCTGCTGGGCAAGGAACTGAGGAAATGAGCCTTCCCTGGACCGTTGATCCGCCCCACGGTCGGCGGTAGAATCCCGCTCCTTTACAGGTTTGGGCCGAAGCGCCTCGGAGGAGCAATGATGACCAAGAATCCAGCCGCGGAATCCATCGGTGTGGCCCTGGGCCGCATCCCCAGCGGCGCCTGCATCGCGACCGCCAGCCACGAAGGGAACTCGACCGGCATGCTGGCCTCATGGATCCAGCAGGTCGCCTTCGAGCCACCGATGGTCTGTCTGGCGGTCAAGAAGGGCTGCCCGATCGAGCCGTTGATCGACGGGTCCGGAACGTTCGTGCTCAACATCGTGGGCGAGGGTGGAGCAGCCGTCTTCAAACCGTTCTCGCGAGGATTCGCACCCGGCGAAGACGCGTTCGCCGGGCTCGACGTCGAGCACCGCGAGGCTGGTGTGGTGCTCAAGAATTGCATCGGGCACCTGGCCTGCAAGGTCACCGCCAAACAAGAGGCCGGCGATCACAACGTCTACCTGGCCGAGGTCACGGCCGGGCAGGCCGACGCGACGGCGAAGCCCTACGTCCATGTCCGAAACACGGGATTCTCGTACTAGAAGGGCGTTTCTGCGTAAAAAGGGCGTGCGGCACCCCGTAAAGTATTGGCGCGGTCAAAGGGTGCCGCAGCGAGTGGAAGACTGGTTCAGTTGTACTCTATCGCTCGGATTGACGCCTCTCTGTGATTCTACATCGTTGGGAAACGGCATCCGCTTTACATTATAGCTAACGAAAAACCCAGAATCCAATCCGGGTGGCAACACGATGCATCCGGTTGCCCGCGCCCGCCGCTGATCCTCAAGGCTGCGCCGGCGGCTCGGTCATCCGAGCACCAGCAGCGCCGGTCCAGGCCAAACGCCAAAGCCGTCGGCCGAAGCGGGCGTCCTTGTTGGCGATCTTGGGCACGGCCGGCAGCGCCGCTCACCTACCTCAGCGGCGCTTCTGGAAGACGGGTATGCTCCCACCCGATGCGCCGAACGCCATCCCTGACATGATCCATGCCCAAATACGGCATGGAACTCCCAAAAACGCTAACAACAGAATATAGAGCCGTTTGCGACTTTTGTCAACACCGATCGCGCGAGCAACCCATTTTCCCAAAAATTTCCGGAGTACAACGCCCCCTTCTTGCCAAACACCGATAACGTTCTAAGCGGAAAGTAGTTGTCGTTCGGGACCCCCGATGATGACTCGGCGAAACGTCCGGCGCCGGCGGAAGTCTGATCCGGAGCCCCCTTCGCACCCCAAAGCAGGTCCTTCCCAACGAGGGGATGCCTTCCCAATGAGCCGCGATAGGGGATGAGCGGCGCATCCGTGGCTGTGTTGCACGTTTCGCAACGTACGCGGCTCCCGTCTGCTTCGGATCATGTCCGCCGTCGCGACTCCCGGGACAGCGGGCGCGCTCGGCACGGTAATCGCGCTGGATCGGGGGACACTGTGGGCGATCGGTAGTGCAACCGGTCCGGCTCGGCCGCGTATACTCATGGCCCCACGCGAGTGTGCCGGCGCCCAGCCGGACAGAACAGCACCGGCACCCGACCAAGGACAGGGCGGGCAACAGGCCTGACGATCAACGTCGCCGCGCCGCAGCCCGCCGTGCGGTCAGGGCGGGGCGGGGTGATCGTAACCTTATGCCCGAGCATGGATAGCGGAGTTCCAGCCTGTCAAAAGGGACGGCCCGCGGGGTGACGGGGCGCCGCCGATTGCCCGGAATTACCCTTGCCCCGGAGGCGTTTCCGGCTAGGCTATTGCGTTGGCGCGGAGTCCGACGGCGCGGTCTTTCGCCTGATCAACCACCCGAACCCGGGTTAGGATACACGCATGGCCGGTAGTCCCACGATCCCGCCACCCAGCCAGACTGTGGGCGGCACCAACGGTTACCTGGAGTTCGAGAGCCCGCTGCTGCGCATTCAGCAGGATATGGAGCAACTCGAACGGGAACAGGCGGAGTCGGGGCGCGACGCGAGCGCGGAGATCAAGCGACAGAAGTCCAAGCTCCGGGCCCGAACGAAGCGACTCTACGCCAGCTTGACGCCGTGGGAGACCGTGCTGGTTGCCCGTCATCCGCAAAGGCCCCTGGTTACCGACTACATCCAACGGATCGTTCGCGACTTCTGCGAGCTGCACGGCGACCGGACCTACGGGGACGACGCGGCGATCATGACGGGGTTCGGCCGCATCGCCGGGCACAAAGTCATGATCGTGGGGCACAACAAGGGCAAGGACACCAAAGAGCGGATCGTCTGCAACTTCGGCTGTGCCCACCCGGAGGGCTACCGGAAGGCGATGCTGAAGATGCGGTTGGCGGCCAAGTACGGCCTGCCGGTGGTGGCGTTCATCGACACGCAGGGTGCGTATCCGGGCATCGGCGCCGAAGAGCGGGGGATTCACCAGGCCATCGCCAACAACCTGATGGAGATGTCTCGCCTGAGAACCCCGATCGTCTGCGTGGTGATCGGCGAGGGCGGCTCCGGCGGGGCGTTGGGCATCGGCGTGGGCGACCGCGTGGCCATGCTGGAGCACTCGTTCTACTCGGTGATCTCGCCCGAGGGCTGCGCCGCGATCCTGTTCAAGACCGGCGAACAACGCAAGCGGGCGGCGGAGATGCTCAAGCTGACGTCCAAGGAACTCAGCAAGCTGGACCTCATCGACGCCGTCATCGAGGAGCCCCTGGGAGGAGCCCACCGCGACCCGGACCAGATCGCGGCCGACGTGGAACGGTACCTGGACGACACGCTGCGTGGGCTGAAGCGGCTCAAGATCGACACCCTGTTGAAACGCCGCTACGACCGGATTCGCAAAACGGGCTGCTTCTTCGAGTCGGCCGCGGCTCGCCGCAAGGCCCGCGCCCGCCACAACGTGCCCGCCAGTCCGGTCTCGGCGACCGTGGAGCGTCCGGTGCCGGCCTCGCGTCTGGCCGGCGCCCGACGGCCCCAGACGACACCCGCACGCTCGACAAGCTGACGCCCGGCCGACCGACGCCCCGAGCAACCGCTGCAACCACTGCCCAGAGCCATGGACGGCCTGCGGTGCGACCAATCATCCAAACGCCGCCAACCCGCGTAGCCCGCCCTCCGGGCGATGGCACTGGACGCCACGTCGGCAGCCGGCGAGTGTCCCGTAGGGCCAGCACCGACGCTCGGATTGAACGGCGGACGCTGGGTCACTCGGTCCAGGGGCGGCCGATCGAACTGATCAGGTTCGGCCCTGGACGACATCCCCGGCTGATCCTGGCGGGCATTCACGGCGACGAGCCCAAGAGTGTCTACCTGGCCAACCGGCTGTGCGAGGACCTGGCCGGTCCGGGGGACGTTCCGACCGCCTGGTCCGTTCTGGTGGTTCCGGTCGTAAACCCGGACGGGTACGCCGTGCGCAAGCGTCGCAACGCCAACGGCGTCGATCTGAATCGCAACTTTCCCACGCCGGACTGGTCGGCGGGGCGGCGGCGCAGCCGGTTTTTCGGCGGCACGGACCCCGCCAGCGAGCCGGAGACCCTGATCGTCATCGACCTGATCGAGAGGGTCCGCCCGGCAGACATCATCACGGTCCACTCGATCAGCGACGGACGCCATTGCAACAACCACGACGGTCCGGCGGCGGTCGCGGAGCAATTGGCCCAAGCGATGGCGGACCTTAACGGTTATCCGGTGACCAGCACCATCGGCTACTCCACACCGGGGAGCTTCGGCACCTGGGCCGGGCGCGAGCTCGGCATCCCGATGGTCACGCTCGAGCTTCCCTCGCACCACTCGCCCCGCCGCTGCTGGGATACCAACCGAGCCGCCCTGCTTGCCGATATGTCGGAGACTGTCAGGTAGACGCGTATCAGCAGCGGTTCAGGCCTCCGAGGGCAGTTGACCGGGCACTTGGCCGGGCGATACTGATGCCGGTGCGTTCAATTACAGAACTGGGGGACCCTACCGACACGGAGACAAGTCATGCGCCATTCCACCATTCTTGTGCTGATTCTGTCGTTGGCTTTCTGGACCGGATGCCGGGCCGATCGCGAGCCCGACGACGGCCAGGACAACGTAAACGAGAACGTCGCGCCGGACCAGAACGAGAACGACAACGAGAGCAGCCCGGCCACCAATGAAAACGGCGGCGAGATCGAGCAGAACGAGAATAGCCCGCCGGACGCGGCCGGCGGCACCGAGCCGGAGAAGGGCATGGCCGCCATGGAGCGGTTCGAGTCCGCCGAGGAACTCGAGGAGTATTTCAAGCAGCAGGTCCGCATGCATAACAGCGGCTTCCGCGGTTTCTTCGGCTCCGAGGGAGCCGATGACTCCTTCGATGGGTCGGGCGAGGAACCGAGCACCGACGGCACTGGGGGGGCCACCGGCGGTGAAGGGGAAGGAGAGGGCGAAGGTGAAGGTGACTTCGACGCAGGCGACGCGGCCGCTCCACCCGCCGCCGAAGAACCGCAGGGCACGCCGGGAGCCGGGGGCGACGGCGACGAGGAGGGCTCCTACTCCACCACCACGATCCAGGAGGAGGGAGTGGACGAGGCCGATGTGGTCAAGACCGACGGGCAATACCTCTATGTCCTGACCAACGACCGGTACTGGGGCGACAGCGCGACACTGCACATCGTGGGGGCGGTGCCCGCCAACGACCTGCAACTGCTGGGCGGGTTCAACCTGGACGGCTGGGGCAACGACCTGTACCTGGTCGGCGATCGGGTCGTGGCCCTGAGCAGCCGGATCGAGTATCCCCAAGGGGATGCCGACGTCGACCTGGAACAGTTCATCTTCGGGGTCTTCCTGGACGCCGTTCTGGGCACCGCGGACGCCGGTGCCGAGGCCGACGACACCGACAGTGACAACCTGCTGGATGAATTGACCACAATCCTGGAAGCGCTGTTCCCGCGGCCCGAGACAGTGGTGACGGTGATCGACGTGGCCGACCGCAGCTCGCCGACGCTGGTCTCACAGACGGCTTTCCAGGGCGATCTGGTTTCCAGCCGGATGATCGACGGGGTTCTTCGCCTGGTAGTCGCCAGTTACCCGGACCATTATTACAGCGTGCTGCCTCTGGGCATGCCGCAGACCGGGGAGTTGCTCGGTCTCATGGGCCTGGACACGCTGCTGCCGGACTTCGAGAGGACCGATGCGTCCGGCGAGGTCACCGGCGGCAACATCGCCGAGTGGGACGCTTTCTTCCGACCGGGCGACCCCGACGGGTTCGGCGTGACGACGGTCATTACGCTGGACACGGCCACGCCGGACACGTTCGACGCGGTGGGGATCGTGGCCCAGCCGGGTCTGATCTACGCCTCGACGGAGGCACTGTACTTCACCGACACCGATTACTACTTCGACTTCCGCCGGGTGGACACGGACATCTACAAGTTCGCGTTCGAGCCGGACACGGTGACCCTGGTGGGGTCCGCGACCGTTCCGGGCCGCATCCTCAACCAGTACTCGATGGGCGAGTATGACGGCTACCTGCGCGTGGCCACCACGACGGACGACCTGTTCGTGTGGGAGACGGGCGAGGCCGTGCCCAGCAGCAACGCGGTGTACGTGTTGGGCGAGGAAGACGGCAAGCTCGCGATCGTGGGCAGCATCGAGGACCTGGGCGTGGGCGAGGAGATCCAATCCGCCCGGTTCATCGGCACACGCGGTTACGTGGTGACCTTCGAACGGATCGACCCGCTGTTCACGCTCGATCTGCGCGAGCCGACCGACCCGCAGGTAGCCGGCGAACTGAAAGTGCCCGGCTACAGCACGTTCATCGTGCCGATGGACCAGGACCACCTGCTGACCGTCGGCGTTTACGTGGACCCGGAGGGCTGGGGCTGGTCGGAGGGCGTGCAGCTCTCGATCTTCGACGTGTCCGACCTCACCGACCCACTGCAGATCCAGAACGTGGTGATCGGCGGCTCTGAGACCTATTCCGAGGCGACCTGGAACCCCAAGGCATTCACCTACTTTGCCGCCGAGGGGCTGGTGGCTCTACCCATCGAGCACTACGGGTACGACGACTGGGGGTGGGAGGTTGACGTCGAGACCTCCGGCACCGACGAAGGCACCGACGGCGGGGAAGGCACCGCGTCATCGTCCGACACGCGGCAGACGCCGACGCCGCCGGCCGACGAGATCGGGGACTTCCGGGGCCTGTTCGTCTACGGCGTGTCGGTCGAGGGAGGGTTCGACTACCTCGGTCGGTTGAGCACCGATCTGGCCGGCGAGGGCTTCTGGTCTCGGTGGCCGGACTTCACGCGCGGCGTGTTCATCGAGGACCACGTCTACGCGGTCACCAACCTGGGGGTGGTTTCGTCCGCCCTGGACAGCGTGGACACGGTCGTGGGCCAGGTCGAGCTGCCGTTCGACGATGAAAGCGACGACGCTGTCTTCTTGCCCGATGGCCCAGAGTCGCCTCCGCCGCCATCCGTCGATCCGGACGATGAAGGAGCTGAAGGAGAAGGAGAGGCGTAGGCCGCGGGCTGCGGCGACAGATCGAACCACCTATCGGCGATCCCCCACCGCCGGGCGAATGGGCCCAGGGTGGGGGATCGCCCTTTTTCGGTGGGTCCGCGGGCTGCGCGACCGACCGGAAAAGGGCCGGGTGAAGTTGACCGGGCACTTGGTGGCCCGATACTTGCTCCGGTGCGATCACCGGGGGGAACGCCAACCTGTATATTCAGGAGACAAGCCATGCGTCGAGTCCTAACCCTGCTAACGATGTCTTCTCTGATGGCCTGGTCCGGATGTGTACTTCCGTGGGACATCGAGAACGAGAACGGACGCCAGACCACGACGCCCGACGAGCGTGAGCGAGAGAAAGGTGTGGCCGAACTCAAGCGATTCAGCTCGGCCGAGGAGCTGGAAGACTACTTCAAGGAGCAGATTCTCGCCCACAACGACGAGTACTACGGGTACCGCGGGGACTTCGCCGACGAGGGCGCCGCTCCGACGGCCGAGCCCCAGGCGGGTGGGGGCGACGACACGGGATCGCCGGGCGGGGGCGCCGACCAGGACGGACAGGCGATCGGCGCCGAAGGCGAAGGTGAAGGCGAGGGCGGAGGCGAGGGCGCGCCTGAGGACGCCAACGACGGATCCTTCTCCGAAACCACGATCCAGGAGGGCGTCGACGAGGCCGACGTGGTCAAGACGGACGGCACCTACCTCTACATCATGACCGGCGAGGAGCTGCGCATCGTCCGTGCTGTACCGGCCGACCAGCTCGCCGAGCTTGGCCGGTTCGAGCTGAAGGGTTGGGGGCGCGATCTCTACCTCGTCGGCGATCGGGCGGTGGCGCTGACCTCCACCAGCAACGTGTTCTATCCGGCCGGCGTCAACGTGGCCGTGTCGGAGGACAGTGCCCCAGCCTCCAACGGCACCGGGACGGCGGTCGCGACGGAACCGCGGCAGGATGCGGTCGACCCGGTCGCCGACCCCGAAGAGCCGGTAACCGTGATCGACGAGCCCGGTTTCGCCCCCGAGCCGTGGTACATTCCTCGCCCGCAGACGCAGGTCACGATCATCGACATGTCCGATCGCTCGGCGCCGGTTCTGATCTCGGAGACGGTGTTCGACGGAAACATCGCTTCGAGCCGCATGATTGACGGCGTGTTGCGCCTGGTGCTGGTCAACTACCCGGACAACTACTACGACGTTCTGCCGCTCGGCACCGTGGAGGCCGAGGAACAGGTCGGCGTACTCGACCTGGACGCCATGCTGCCCGACTACCAGACGACCGACGCCGCGGGCGAGCAGACCCGCGGTAACATCGTCGAGTGGGACTCGTTCTTCCGGCCGACCGATCCGGACGGCTTCGGCGTAACGGCCGTCATCACGCTGGACACCGACGCGCCGGAGACTTTCCAGGCCGTGGCGGTCGTGGCCCAGCCCGGCCTGATCTACGCCTCCACCGAGGCCCTGTACGTGACCGACACGGAGTACTACTACGACTACCGCCGGGTGGACACAGACATCTACAAGTTCGCGTTCCAGCCGGACAGCGTCACTCTGGTGGGTGCGGGCACGGTATCCGGCCGCATCCTCAACCAGTATTCGATGGGCGAATACCAGGGTTACCTGCGGGTGGCCACGACTACGGATGAGCTTTTCGACTGGGAGACCGGCCAATCCCTGCCCAGCAGCAACAACGTCTACATCCTGGGTGAGCGGGAGGGGAAGCTCGCGGTCGTCGGAGAGGTGGAGGGGCTGGGGATCACCGAGCAGATCAAGTCGGCCCGCTTCATCGGTTCGCGCGGCTACGTGGTGACGTTCCGGCAGATGGACCCGCTGTTCACGCTGGACCTGAGCGAACCGACGGCGCCGAAGGTGGTGGGCGAACTGAAGATCCCCGGCTTCAGCACGTTCATCGTTCCGATGGACGAGGTTCACCTGCTCACCGTGGGCACCTACGTCGATCCCAACGCCGAATGGGCCCGCGACGACGGCGTGCTGCTCTCGATCTTCGACGTGTCCGACTTCGCCGCACCGCAGCAGACGCACAGCGTGGGGATCGGCAACTCGGGCACGTACTCCGAGGCCACCTGGGACCCCAAGGCGTTCACCTACTTCGCGGCCGAGAACCTGGTGGCCCTGCCGATCGAGCACTGGGGCTACGGCGGCTGGGACGGCGCTGAAGGAGATGTGGTCTTCGCCAGCCCCCGGCAGACGCCGACGCCGGCGCTCGAGGACGACGAGGGATTCCGCGGCATTTTCGTCTACGGCGTCTCAGCTCAGGACGGCTTCGATTACCTGGGTCGGGTCAGCACGGTCATCAGCGAGAAGTCCGCCTGGGGTGGCAGCTTCACCCGCGGCGTGTTCATCGAGGACTATGTCTACGCGGCCACGGACCTGGGTGTCAGTTGCGCGGCGTTGCAGGAGGTGGACACCGTGGTCTCGACCGTCGAGCTGGCCTATGAATACGACGGCAACGGCGTGGACTCCTCCCCCGGCGTGCCCGAGCCCGAGCCGCTGCCGGTTGCGACGGAAGGCTCCGGCGGTAGTGCCGGCTCGACCGGCGACGGCGAATAACTCGTACTCCTCCTTCCGGGGCGCCTGCCCGAGGCCGGCATGATGCCGGCCGCATAGCACTGATCCCCCGCCGCCGGCCGACAAACGGCCGCGGCGGGGGATTGGCGCGTTATGATGCACCCCGTCCTGCCCACCGAGGGAATCCACCCTTGGCGGATCGGAGGCGCCGGACCGGCAGTCAACGAACGACCGCATACCAGGGGACCGACGTGCTGAGAGAGGACGATCTACGCGGAACGCTGGCCCGCATCGACGGGCGGGGATACAGGGCGTACAAGGACATCGCAGGCGCGTACGCGTTCGACGCATTCACACTGTTCATCGACCACGTACAGGGCGATCCGTTTGCCGCGCCGTCGAAGGTGCGCGTGCGTGTGTCGCAGAACGCGGCGAACCTGCCGCCCGCGCTGTTCGAGCAACCGGTGCGACGCTTGGCCCTGGAGGATTTCCTGGCCCGGCAGGTTCGCCGAGCGATTCGCCAGACGGCCCAGGGCGGTCGGGGCACGGGTAAGAGCGGCCTGATCGCCATCGACGCCGGCGGACAGGAGGTGCTCGAGCGCACGGCCGTCGTGGTCTCGCCGGAGTGGGTCGAAGCCCGCCTGCAGGTGGGGCTACCGGCGGCGGGGCGACGCGTGCTGGCCCGCCAAGCCCAAGCCATGCTCTGCGACGAGCTGCCGCAGATCGCCCGGCGCGGGCTGCACTGGGAGAACCTGCCTCAGCAGCAAGCCCGGGCTTTTGTCGAGTGCGTCGAGAATCAGGAGCACATCCGGGCCAAGCTGGCGGAGTCGGGGCTGGTGGCGTTTGTGGCCGACGGGTCGATCCTGCCGCGCGAGAGCGGAGCCAGCGACCGGCCCCTGTCCCCCGAGCAGGCGGTCGCGTTTCAATCGCCCGAATCGTTGCGGGTCAGCATCACCGTCCCGAACCCGGCCGGTGGGCCACACGGTTCGGCGACCGACGTGTCGGGCATGGGCATTCCGACGGGTGTCACGCTGATCGTCGGCGGCGGGTACCACGGCAAGTCCACGCTGCTGCGGGCGCTGGAGCGGGCGGTCTATCCGCACGTCCCCGGCGACGGGCGCGAGTACGTCGTCACCGGTCGCGACGCGGTCAAGATTCGGGCGGAGGACGGGCGCCGCGTCGAGAAGGTGGACATCAGCCCGTTCATCGCCGACCTGCCCTATGGTCGCTCGACGACGGCTTTCGACGGCGACGACGCCAGCGGCAGCACCTCGCAGGCGGCCAACATCGTCGAGGCCGTCGAGGTCGGTGCAACAACGCTGCTGTTGGACGAGGACACGTCGGCCACCAATTTCATGGTGCGCGACGCGCGGATGCAGGCCCTGGTTCACAAGGAACACGAACCGATTACCCCGTTTGTGGATCGAGTGGGCGAGCTGTATGCGACGTTGGGTGTTTCGACCGTGTTGGTGATGGGCGGCTGCGGCGACTACTTCGACGCGGCCGACACCGTCATCATGATGCGCGACTACCTGCCCATCGACGCCACTGCCGACGCCAAGCGCGTCGCGCATGACCACGCCACGCGGCGGCGGATGGAGGCCGGCCGACCCGTCGCGACGACAACGGCCAGGATTCCATTGGCCGAGAGCTTCGACCCCTCGCGAGGTCGGCGCGAGGTCAAGATCGACGCCAAAGCGGTGGACCTGATCCTGTTCGGTACGGAGCCCATCGACCTGCGCGGAGTCGAGCAACTGGTGGACCTCAGCCAGACCCGCGCCGTGGGTTACGCGATCCATCTGGCCACCACTCGCTTTCTGGATGGCAGGGCCACACTGGCCGATGTTATGGATGCGGTCGAGCGCTTCTTTAACGATCAGGGCCTCGATGCGCTCGACCCCTTCCACCGAGCCGAGCGCCACCCGGGCAACTTCGCCCGCCCCCGCAAATACGAGATTGCCGCAGCCATCAACCGCCTGCGCACAGTGCGCATGAAGCAGACCGCGCCCATGTCTCAAGCTTGAACGATGGCGGTGCCTGTGGGAGAATCGGGAACCTCTTCGTCGGGAGGCTCCTGTCATGGACGAGATCGATCTGGAAAGCAGATTCCCGGAGATGCAGCCGGTTCGCAAGCCGCCGAGCCTGGTCAGTGTGAACGGGTGCGGCCTGAGGGCGTATGGTTCGCGAGACCTCGATCACGAGACGGGCACCTACGTCAAGACGCAGTGCATTTGCCTGTTCTACATCCCAATTCTGGCCCTGCGGGCTTTCCGGGTGGTCGATGCCGAAGGAGGAGGCTGGTACTGCATCGGGCGCGAGCCACTGTCGGCCTTCGCCAAGGCCTGGAACTTCCTGGTGTTGGGCGGCGTGGCGAGCCTGGCCGGCATCCTGTGTTGGAACGCCTACACCAACTCGCCCGATTACCGGGCCGGCCAGCAGTTGGCTATGGCCGACGATTTTGCCGCGAATGGCAAATGGGTGAAGGCGGTGCGGCTCTATCTCACCGTGACCAACAGCGGGACCCGCCACGCTCCCCAGGCCGCGAACGCTTTGAAAGACCTGCTCGACGGCCTGGTCGGCCAGGCATCGGCCCAGGACGTAGCCGCCGTTCTGGACATCGTCGTCAGGAAGGTGCGACGGTCGCGTGCCCCACCGATCGTGCCCGACGTGCTCGAGCGAGGTTTGGCCCTGGTGGACCGTTTTGCCGAAACCGACCCGCACGGCGCGTTGGCGATTCTGGAGGTGATCGCGCCGCTGGTCACCGTTGCCGAGGCCCTGGTCGCCAAACGCGAGCAAGTCCTGGAACGGGCTGTGGCCCACGAGCCGAACGACCCGGAGCCGGCCTCAAAGCTGGCCCTCATCTACGAGGGCCGGGGCGAGCTCGAGCGTTGCGAAGGCCTGCTGGACCCGCACCGGGACCGGCTGGGCGATACCGAAGGGGCCCGCATCCTGGGCCAACTCGACGCCGCCCGGGGTGAGGTGGAAGCGTCGTTTGCCCTGCTGGCTCCGTACTGTGAAGGGCGCCTCGAGCGTCTGCACGGCGCCGAGCAGGCCTACAACAACGCCGCCGAGCTGGCCTGGAAGCGGGCGGTCGGCCGGCTGGAGAAGGGCCAGGGGCCCGAGTCGTTCTACCGCCAGTACAAAGCGGCGTCCGAAGACGAACAACAGGCTTTGGTGCAGGAGTACGTCGAGAAGCAAATCCGCGGCGATGCGGGCATCCGCATGAAGCAGGAGGCCTTGATACGCGAGGCGAGCGTTGTCCCGGTCGCCCTGGACCTGGGGATGGTTCGCCTGCACCGGGCCCAAGCGATGCCCGATCCGCAGGCCCGCCAGGACGAGCTCCAAGCGGCGGAGGAAACGTTCCTGGCCATCCGCGGCCTGGCGGGCGACACGGACCAGTACCGCCTGTTCTTCGGCCAAGTATGTTACTGGCTCGGCAAACACGACCAGGGTCGCGAGTTGTTCGACGAACTGCTGACAGTGAACCAGCGCAGCTGCGAAACGCTGATGTCGGTCAGTTCCACGCTGCGCGACCTGGGTGCTTGCTCAGAGGCCCGGGAACTGGCCGAGGAGGCGTACAACAAAGAGGCGGATCAGGGCAAGAAGTACGAGGCCGCCCTGCTGCGGGCCCTGCTCCCGACGGATTCCGATGACCAGATCGAGTGGTACCGCCGGGCCAACCCCGCGGACCCGCACGTGAAGGCGGCGCTGAGCATGGCCCTGGGCAACCGAGCCATCCAGGAGGGCGACAACCGCGGGGCGGCCAGGCATCTGCACCAGGCGATCGCCGCCTATGAGCAGCAAGCCCCCACCACGGCCACGCTCAACAACGCCGCCCTGGCTTACTTCTCGCTCTTCCAGGCGACCGGTGAGCCCGAAGGGCATGACAAGGGGGTCCAGATGCTGGAGCGGGCCGTCGCCCTGGAACCCAGCAACAGTATCCTGTTGTACAACGCCGCCACCACCCTCTTGACCGGCGCGTTGTCGGACATCATCGGCGATGCCATCGACTTGAAGACGCTGAACTTCGAGGGTGACTTCAGTCTGCTTTCGTTCCTGTACGAGGACGCGGCCGGGCGGGCACCGTTTCGCCAGCGGGTTCGCTCACATGCGGACGTGGCCAGGGCTTTGGCCTATTTCGGCAAGCTCCTGGTCCTGAGGCCCAAAGACGTGAACGTGTATGCAGCCGTAGCTGCCATCCACAAGTACACCCGCGATATCGAGGCGATGCAGGACCTACGCCAGCGACTGCAGCAGGTGGAGCTGGACCTGACCGAGGCCCGACGCCGGACGCTGGACTTTTACGCCGGCACAGACGATCCCAAACGCCGCAGGGAATCCGAGGCGAGCATCGAGCGCTTCGAGAAACTGGTCAACATCACCCGAGGTCAGTCGCCAGGTGCGACGTTCGCCGTCGCGGCCACTTACCTGGCCACGGCCCGAATGGCGGTGGACATACTCGGTATAAGCCCCGATGCCGATGACATCGTTGCCCTGGTTGAAGAGGCCCACGCCGTTGCTCCTTCATCGGCCACGCGCAGAACGCTGGTGGCCGCCTTGCTGTTCCGTGCCGGCCAGACCCTGGCCCGGCAGGACGCCGCCTACGCCGAGATGGCTTCCCGCGCCGGTCGTTCGCTAGCGCCCATTTACCTGGTGGCCGTTGCCCTGACCCGCCCGGATGAGCAGCGCGATGCCGCCCTGAACAACGCAGACGTTCGGCGGGCCGTGTCGCTGCTGCTCGAAGACAGCCAGGCCTTCCCCGCCGAGGGCATCTCCTGGGATTGGGCCATGCTCCGTGCCGGCCAGCCGGACGAGGCAGCCCGGGTCGCCTCCACGGTTCGGCAGGATGAGGTCCGACGGATCGGCCGGGCAATCGATCTGCTGCTATCGCCGATGAGCGCAACCGCGGCGTTCGACGCGTATTGGTCGGCACTCATCGACGGCAACGAGGACGAGGGCGCGGAGATCCTCAGGCGCAGCGCCGCCCGCGGTGTACCGATGCCGTTTGATCCGTAACGAGTCCAACCTGCTGCGGCGGCGCTTTGTCACTGCCGCGCCGAGCGGGCCGCGCGCCGGCGGCGCTTGCGCTGCCGGGCAGGGCGGCAGCGAGCAACCCGGGTCAAGGGACCTCTTCGGGGCGCGGTGGGGCGACGGCCACGTAGGGTCGGCCCAGCAGTCGCTTGAGCAGGACCATCTCGCCCAGATCGTTGCCTTCGACTCGGTGGCCCCACCATTGCAGCAGGTAGCTCAGCGCGATCAGCCCCACCGGTCGCCACCACAGGTCCCACCGCCACTGGATCAACTGCACCAGGGCCAGGATCAGCCCGGCCGCCAGCAGGGGGATGCCCACCGCGTGCAGTCCGCGGTTGGCGGGGCGCCGGTGCCGCTCGAGCCAGTTTCCGATCCAGCCGGCCATGGGATGCTTCGTACTCGCAGCCGCCGACGGGTTCAAGTCCGCGTTTTTTGCGGCCCAAAAGGGGCTCGGCACCGAGACGCTGTAGTTTCGGCTGTCCCGCCAGGCGCCCAACGCCGATAAACAGACAGGGCCCATTGTGGCCGCGGGCCCGCGAACGAGCCCACAACATGGTGATGGTGGCCGCCCAATTGTGCATGGTACTGGTCGCGGGGGCATGGACAGCAGATGTCCCCAGACAGGTCGCGGCCGATGAGCTGTGGGCGACGGCCCCCTACCAGGATTCAGTTCAGGCGGCGTCTTTTGACGCGATCCCCGACTCGCCCATCGGAAGCGCTGAGGAATACGAATCGCCCTTGCCCGTTCCAGTCGCGGTGCCGGAGGTGGCGACGCTGCTGTTCGTCGCTTCGGGAGGAGCGCTGCTCATGGCTCGCCATCGGCTTCCGCGTCGACCACGGGCCTGATCAACACACGTCACTCACGAGACCGGCTGGGATTCAGAGGGGTTCCCTGTCGATCGGTTCGATTCGCGTAACGTGCATGGGATCGCAATAGGCTGAGCGGTCCGGGAGTTCGTCTTCCCCGGGGTCCAGGCCGATGACAACCTCCCGTTGAGTCACAAAGGCCGTCTCCGGGTGGCGCACGTCATAAGAGGACCCGTCCGACAGGAAGATGCGAATCGGCTCGAATGGCCGTTTCCTGAGATGATCACGGATCTCGTTGGGTCTCATCGCTTCTCTATTCCAGCACGGCCGCCCGTCCGGGTCACAACCGAGCGACTGTAGCGTTTCAGAGCAAGTGAGACAGTCGGGCGTTCTGGTATAGTGACGGTTTCGGGGGTGCCTT
>Ga0307380_10002492_pt1 | contig 26206 bp, 48 predicted proteins | sample UN3MG_FD_202239 | JGI IMG/M metagenome (GOLD analysis project Ga0307380, IMG submission 202239) | Soil microbial communities from Risofladan, Vaasa, Finland - UN-3 | ecosystem: Environmental > Terrestrial > Soil > Coastal area > Acid sulfate soil | place: Finland: Risofladan, Vaasa | collected... | reverse complement strand
GTATTGGATCTCGTTGTCCAGATGTTCGGGTGAAAGAGCTTGGATTTGGGCGAGTAGTTCTCGGTAGGTCATGGCGTCTACTCTCACTATGGGGCCGCTGTAATAGGAGTCAAGTCCTGGACGGTCTTTTGTTGTGCCGGTTGGGATCGAGGGACACGCTGTCAAAAAGCACCATCGCCGCGTCACCCACGGCGAGCCCCTGGACGGTAGCTCCGAACCCCTGTGCAAGGCCGGCGCGTTCCAACGCCTGCCACTCTTCGAGACTGCCCCCGTGGTGGGGCCAGAGCTTAGACACGAACCCGGCTAGGATTCGTGCCTGCCCCATAGGGAGCCCCTGGGCGATCAGGCGAGCTTGCTTTTTAGTCATGGGGGTCTAGTCTTCCATGTTGGTGAGACGAACCAGCGCGGCCGTGTGGCCGTTCTCCCGCATCATGTCGCAGACGATGCCCCACCCGGGCATGTCGGAGTTGGAGCCGTCGCCGTTGTCGTAGGTCACGAACACGTCGGAACACTCGTCGGGCGCTTCCCCTGAACGGTGCCAGGTGGCGATCGTGTTCTTGGGATCGTTCAAATACGCCCGGAAGTCCTCGCGCTCGAAAAGCTCCGGGAGATTGATTTCCACGCAGGGGATGGAGTTGGGTCGGTTGCTCATGAGCTTACTATAAGGCCGGGGTGATAGGGGTCAAGGGCTAACTCGAAAAGAATCAACCGTGGGCGGCCGAGCCAAAGCCACCTTTGATGGCAAAAACGGCACCGATCTGGTCAATGAGGTTCTCGGTCTTTTTGAACTCGTTTGGGCTCAGGGCCTTTTCACATAAACCGTGAAGTTTATCGAGAAGTGCGGCCACGGCGGCTGCGGTTTCGGCTTGCTCTTCGAGGGTGGAGTTGGGTCGGTTGCTCATGAACTTACTATGGGGCTGGCGTGATAGGAGTCAAGGGTCTAGGCGGTTTTCTTTTTGCCAACAGACCAGAAGCCATCGGCCAGAACGCAGCCCGCGTCGCGGAGCATTTTCTCCAACTCGTCGCGGTCGAGGTTGTTTTGCACATACTCATTGTCAAACTCCACGTCGGCCTCTTCTTTCCCCTCACTGGGCCAGTAGATAAACATCCCTTGCAGTGCGTAAGCCACGCCTAGCAAAGTCGTCTCTCCTTTTGTGTGGCGGTCCAGTCCCTTCAAGACGCCACGCAACGTCTCCGCGTTCGGCTTCACATTCCAGAACGGGGGATCCTCCTGGTTTGCCATCGCCTCCAGACACTCCAGCAGGAGCTTGAACCGCTTGCCAGTGCGTCGGCGGGGGCTCTTCAACGCTTGGATCGCAAGGCGCAAAGCATGGCCCCGTGCCTCGTCGTCTCCAGCGAAGACGCTGCAATTGTCGCAGCGTTCTACCTGTAGACCGTGGCGGTCGCTCTCCGAAACGAAAAAACCCATCGCCATGCACTCGATGCACGCGCCTTGGGTTGTGAACTCTGCTTTGCCGGGTTTTGGGTTGCTCATGTCTTTACTATAGGGCTGGCGTGATAAGAGTCAAGAGGTCAAACGTAAAAAGCCCCGGGGTTCTGCCGGGGCTTTTGGGGCCGATGTTTTGGGCCTACTCTTCGCGGTAGCCGTCGAACCACTGGCCAGGATTGGCCTCGTTGGTCTCCTCGCTACACGTTCTTGAGCTAGTCTCAGGATCTTCACAGTGCTCTTGTGCCTCTTCCAAGGTGAGCCCGGTTCGACGGCCCTCCTCGTTCTCGCGTTGGGAGTGGAAACGGACGATGCTGTAGGTTTTTTCGCTGTCGCTCATGAACTTACTATAGGGACGGTGTGATAGGAGTCAAGGGGTGAAAAGAGAAAACCCGCCGGGTTAGGGCGGGTTTTTTGGGGGCCTACTCTTCGGGGTCGAAGCCTTCGCAGATGATCACGGGGCCGACGATCGGGTAGGGCCACTTCACGGCCGCGGTCGCCGCTGGGTTGCGCTCCATGCCGTTGAGCAGCCCCTCCTCGTTGGCGTAGGCTACGGTGCCCTCTTCCAAAAAACGATCCACGGGCTCGATGTAGCCCCCCACGGCCGTCTGCATCTCTTTGAGGCTCGGGCGGTCTCCCGCGTCGCGCTCGGTTACAGTCTTCGTTCCGTCCGGTTGGATAATGGTGATCGTTGCCATAAATCTACTATAAGGCCGGGGTGATAAGAGTCAAGAGGGTTAGTGAAAACATTAGCGACTCAGCATGTCGTACTGCGCTTGAGTCTCGAAACGGTCGTGAACCGGGATCGGATAGGGGCTCACGTCACAGAAACGACTGTCCGAACTCCCCACGTAATTCCCGCCGGCCATCGGACCCACGCAGCCGTCGCCCTTCGCATTGATGGGCTCGCAGTGGATGTACTCATTCTTCGTCCCGATCCAACGGCGCACTACTCGAAGACAAATAACGCGCGGGTCATCCTTGCATTTGTCCAGAGCGTAGTTGCCATTGCGGATCTCAGGATCGAACAAGATCACGGTCTTGCCCTGGGAATTGGCCGGGCTCGTTGCCCCACCGTTGGTGCAGTCTCCAAGGTCGGAGCGGTAGATGTTGACGGATATGCCTCTCATGTTTTTAGTATGGGGTCGGGGTGATAAGAGTCAAGAGGGGCTCAAAAGAAATCAGAAGCCAAAGCGCGCGGAGTTATGCCGGTGCGTGGCATTGTCCAGATCGAAGCCCTGGCGAGTCTTTCCCTTCGAGGCTTCGAGGGTGAGCACGTCGCCGTGCAGCCCCGACTCGGCCATGCACGGATTCGTGTGGTAGTCCAAGCGAACACGAAAAGTCAGGCGCGACTTGGACGCAATCGCCATGAAACACGAATATGCGTGGGTCGCCTGGTTTGGGTACAGGTGAAGCAACCACGAGCCACTTGTGGGCCGGTACAAATTCGCAGGCTCGCGGGAATACTCTTTCCACGAGTATTCGCCCGTCACTTCGCGGAGATCGTCACGGTAGCCCGTACCGATCCAGCCAGCGAAACGCACTCGCATACGCCGCTCGCCGTCCTTGTTACTCTCTTGCACAAAGTCCAATTCCACGAACGCAGCATCACGGTGCCAACTCGGAGCGTCGGGCACAGTCTCAAAACGCACCACAACAAGGTCGCTCTTCTTGGCGAACGCTCGCAGTTCGGTTGTCCAAACAGACTCGGTACGCATACGCTCCCATCGGTCGTAGTGGGGGCGGCTCTCGGGTTCAACGGAAACTTGCTCGTTCATGCACTCACTATAGGGCCGGGGTGATAGGAGTCAAGCACTTATTTTCACGATGTCACCTGGACGCCTGGACGGGTAAGGTGGGGACATGGCCGACGACACGCTCTCCATCTTCCGCGAAGCGCGCACTTTCCAGGGATCGCTCGTAGACCTGCACCCCCTCAAACTCGACAGGTGGCATCGTGGGCTCGTCGGGCTCCCGGACGCCATCTACATGCAGATGGGCTGCCCGTTGATCTACAAGCAAGTGGGTAAGGCCCTGGACGGTGTGAAGGCGATGGTGGACATGCTCGGTGAAGCCAACCTGCCCGTGGACCCCCAGGAAATCGCCAAACGCCGCATTGGAGGGTTCTCCTGGCATGTGGCCGCCGATGCCTCGGAGACGGGGACCGCGCAGTGCTCCTTGACGTGGAATCAGGAAGACACCACCTGGGAGCTAACTTGTGCGGAGATCCCCGGCACGAAAAAGATGGTCCTGGACTTCACGAAAGGGTTTGAAGTCGGCACCTCCTGGGTGAACGAAGTGTTGTGCAAATCGGAAGGGTAGAAGGAATGAGAGTGAGCCCACGCCATGCCTTCCCCCACCATCCAAATCCAGAACCACGCGCTCGTTGTTTTCCGTTACGCGGATGACAAAGTGATCCGTGATTTGTTTGAGAGTTACGAAATCTCGAAGCTACTCGGCTACGCGCAATACGGCTCTCTTCGGAAGCAGACCCTCACGGATTGGATAGAGGTGCTGGACGCCGAAAAGGATTACTGGATGATCCACGAAGAAAGCGTGATTCGCAAATACGAGCGCGAGTACAAAGAAGCCGGCAACGGCGAGCTCACACCCGTCCGTCCCAAACGAGGTCGTCTCTTCTTCACTCCCCGTGGGCTCCTCAAAGTCCTCAACCGCACTACCAAGCCCTCAGAGGAACTACGCGCTGCGGTAATGCACGCAGGGCATTTCAAGGGCCTGGACATCCAGATGGTTGTCAAAGACAAAGCCCTCCAAGACAAGATCGCCTTCGGAAAGGAGTTCATCGCAGGAACGCCCTGCCGTCGATGCGAACGCCCTCTCGACAGGAGTCAGGACTGCCCCTGCACTCCCGCACCGAAAATCGTTGCGAAACCCAAACGGGTTACTGCCAACACGGTCCCCGTGGCCACCGCACCCCGGTCTCGGGATGAGCGCATGTTCGAGTACGAGGTCATGCAGAAGCTCATCCGACAGCTCCAAAGCTCCTCGTTGGCTCCCCCACTCCGGGCCCTAGCCATCACGGCTGCGGAGACGGCCCTAGGACGCGAGCTCAGCGACTTGAGGCTGGGTGAAGCAGTCCAGACCATCTTCAAAGCTGCGCCGCCACAGCAGCCCACAGAAGCCCCCAGTGGGGCCATCACGACGGATGGCCCCATCTTCACCGCCGATGACTACTACTCCATGACGCGGATCGGTGAAAAGGCAGGAGGGTACTCAGCTCGACAAGCAGGGCTGGCTGCCAACATCGTCGCCTCAGCTCGGGGCTGGACGCCTGCGCAAATCCGCTCCGAAAAAATGTCCATCAACCAGATCGCCATGCGACCCGACTCCACCTCGGGCAAGGAGCGTCCGATGGTTCGTTTCCATACCGACTTCGCCAACTACGTCGTCGTTGAACTCCGGGAGAACCCAAAGTTCTCCCCCTCATTGGCTCGGGGTGTCCCGACCCTCAGTTTCGCAGAAGACCTGCCCCTGCTAAGTCGTGGGCCGTTCGAATAGCGACAGGGAAATCGCTACTCACGCAGCTTGGTGACGGTTCGGTCAGCTTTCCCGGCCCCTCGCACGTACATGCCCTTGAGGCGCCATTTGATGGAGCGGTCTTCACCTGATCCCACATGGTAACGCTGCCAGTGCGGGGAGACTCCATGTTCGACCGGGGAAGCGTGAGAGCCGCCCTGGTCTTCTCGGCCATCACGAGCTCGCTTCTCGGAATCAGGGAGTTTCTCGAACATGGGACCGACGTAAACGAGGCGGGTTCGAGGCAGGTTGGCGAGCTGCCGCTCTAACTTCTTCCGTTTACCCGGAGACTTCTTCGACGAAATCTTCTCTTGGAGGGCCTTGGCCTTGTCCTCACCGTCTTCCACAAGCAGGTCGGGATCCTCGGACCCCATGTAGAGGCAGACGTTTAGAACGAGCCGTAGGACGTTCATGAGCATCTCCCGCTGAGCGGCCAGAGCTTCCGGGTTCTCCGGGACGTAGGCCGGGGCGAATGGGTCTAGCTCGTTGGCGGTCGGGTTCCAGTCCTTGAGGTCGTCCGCAGCGGCGGCCATCACGCTGTGGTTCTGGAAGAACGTCTCAAGGTCTTGCCCGGCGTTCAACCACTTGTCGAGGCTGATGGAGAACCACAGGACACTGTCATCGAACTTGTCGAGGGAGCGTTCGTTGGCTTCCCCCCACAACAGGATATTGATGCAGTCGTGCACCTCGGCCCCTGGCGGGAGGTCATCCCCGAATTTGTAGCCACCGGGAGGTTGGTTGCCTTGGAAGACTTTGCTGAACGAGACGTAGATGCCGGTCAGGTTGTGGAGCTTCGTGCGTTCACCGCCCCAGAGTTGCCACGGGCAATCAGCCGCCGCGATGTAGAACGCAGGGGATGGGGGCGTGATCATCTCGGGAGTGACCTTGGCCAGCTTCGTTCGACGGAACAACTCCTGGACTTTGGGTCCGACGACGAAGGTGTGCTGACCGAAGCGTTTGTAGAGCTGAAGCATGTACGAAGACATGCGCGTTGTGCCGTCGAGTTCGTTGAGGAGCGCGGGGATGGTCCCGGCGATGAGATCGCCATTCGTGAACTTCACAAACTGCCGCTCGATGAGATCCTGGAATTCGATAGCCCCGGGTGACTTCATGATGAAGTCGTAGTGGAAGGGTGGATTACGGAACATCAGCTCTTCTCAGGTGCGGGGTAACCGGCAGCAGCCCACTCGTCGTTGAGGCGTTGTGCTTCTTCTTCGGCCAGTCGTTTGCTCTCACGGCCAGCGGCACGGATCTCTTCCACACGAGCCTCCCACTCCGGGCTGTTGTTCCCTGTGTACTTAGGATGGGACTCGAAGTGTTTGGACCCCAGGGCCTCCCAAGGAGCCTCCATCACTGCAACTTCGCCGTAGCTCAACTCGTCGCGCACGGTGTATACACTACGGCTACCTCTCCAAGGGCTCCCAGTGTAGCTCTCCTCGCCTACGGTATCACCGGGGATCTTCGATGGTCGGTAGCTGGTTGTGTACCGTCCTTCGACCTTGAGCTTCTCCAGTTGCTTGGCGCGTTGCTCGGCATACCGAGCCTCTTGATGGGCAAGGTAGGCGGCGCACTCGTCAGACTCACGGAAGCGGGCCCACTCAGCACTCAGGTGGGCGTTGAGTTCCTCTTCAGTCCCTTGGAAGATCATGTTCGTGGGGCTGAGTCTGTCCCTAATCTTCCATTTGGTTTCGTCGTCCAAAGCATAGCCTCGCACATCACGAACGATCTCACCCTGGTCATCCCGGAGGAGATCGTTACGGGGAGTCCAGCGCAGCTTCCACATCTTGTCGCCGTGGAGCTCTTTGTAGTAGTCGCGCTCTGCTCTGTCGAACCAATCATGAACGTCACGAGCTCGGGCGTTGTAACGTCGCTGTTCCCTACGCTCGACACCCTCGGCCAACAAACGTGTTCGCTCGGCCTCATCGGTGATGCGGGGATCGATCATGTCGTGGTCGCCATCATCGAACCACCAACCCTGGTCTTTCGCAGACGAAGAGGGACCGTCGTAGGTCTCGAACTCGGGCATGCCGGCGACTTCCCAGCATGCCTCATGAACCCACACGGTTTCTCCGTAGGGAAGGGAAACGTGGTCCACGCTGCCACTGTAGCCGTCGAACTCAAAAAGCGCTCGGGTGCCATTGGCTCCAAGGACCACCGCTTGGGTCATCCAGTCGTTGATGCCCTCGTCGGCCGCTTGGGCGCACAGAACAGGGTGGTTGCAGTGTTTGCAGTCGTAGCTTGAGTATCCCATGTGTTCGTTCTTTCGGTGTTACGCAGATGCGCGGTAGCGTTCGGCCGTCTCAGAGACCACGAAAACACCAGGCTTCGTGAAGTGACTGTCGTTCAAAGGTTCAAGGTCAGCACCATCTCGCATCCCGTCCACGTCCGTTCGGATATCCTGAACGCCACGGCGATGGAACACCGCAAGCACCTCTCCGATGCTGTTCGTGGAATTGATGTAGACGAAGTCTCCTACTTTGAAATGGGTTGCGCTCATGAACTTACTATGGGGTCGGGGTGATAGGAGTCAAGCGACCACTCGTCGATTTTCTCGAACAGCCTCCAGAACTCGATATGAAGGACCGTGGGTCCAAGGGCTTGTACCCTCAAGGGTCTCCAGGGGGCGCACGTCCCAGTAAGGGTCAAGATACTCACCACAGGTGTTCATCAGATCGCTAGCTGGAGTCCGTTCCAGTTTCACCCGGAACGGGCCTTCGAGGTCGCAAGAGTCATCCCCGCGGTAAACCGTCAGGCTGCTCACCGTAAGCTCAGAACTGAAGTTCAATTCGTAGTCCAGTGTGGCCAGGAACTTCGCTTCATCCCAGGTTTCTACGTCAGTGCAGAGGGTGTTGATGTGTCTCATGTGCTTACTATAGGTTCGGGGTGATAGAGGTCAAGGGGGTTTACGCGATTCTTTCGATGCGGAACTTGATGCCGAACTCGGGGGCGATATGCTCGCCTACTTGCAGGCCATCGATCCGGCGCAGGAGGAACTCGGAGACCTCATCTTGGTTCTCCAAGAACTCGTCCACCGACCCCTCCCAGGGATCGGTGTCTGCGCTCGTGACTCGGAGCATCAGACTTGCCCCCAAATCTGCTTCTCGCCGCCAGCACCCAGAGCCTCATCGGCCTGCTCGCGCCAAGCGTTCTCGTCACCCTTGAAATGAGCGACTGCCTCCTCGGGATCAGTAACCCCGTTCTCACGAAGCTCTTCCAGCAAATCAGAATCGTCCATGCACTCGTCAATCATCGCGCAAGTGCCTCGCCCAATCTTGGGGTCGCTGCGGATCGCGTCGATCATGGCTTTCTCGGTCTCGGTCATCGGGGTCTTGCTCATGACTTTATTATGGGGTCGCTGTGATAGATAGTCAAGAGCCCCAGTCGAAAAAATCAACCGGGGCTCTTGGGGGCCGTCCTAGCTCTTGGGGGAACTTGCTTCGTCATCACCCAACAGGTCTTTCAGTTGGAAGAACGGAGTCTCGTGAGTTTCATGCACGTGCTTGATCCCGTATTGCAGGTGAAGGTAGCCGTCCGACCCAACGCAAAAGTTTCCGAAGTCTCGTCGCATTCGCCCTCCGAGGTTTTCGGGCAGCGTATCCACCAGTTCCATACTGTCGTCTTCGTAGCTGGCGGCTTCACAATCGTCGCTTTCGTACACGTCGAACCCGTAGAAAAAGAAGCTCAAGTTAGAAAACTCGCTGTCCTGATCTTTGAGACCCTTTGCCAGTGCGATCCGGCTCTTGACGCTCTCCACCAAAGCAGGGGTCACTTCGACCACTACAAGGTAACTGAAATGCTCGCCCTCGGAACGTAGAATCAAATGTTTGTTGCTCATGTGGCCCACTATGGGGCCGGCGTGATAGGAGTCAAGGGAGAGCGGACGATTTTCGTCTGACTCCGGTATTTTGCTGATACTGGACGCTATTGCAGATGGGCACGACACGACTCAAGACGGCAGACTTCGACCTGTTTGCCCCGCCCCCATCCGACGGAGGTGCGTCCCAGGACGCCCCCGAAGGACCAGATACTCTCTTTGGGGACCGCCCGCCCGGTGCTCCCCCACATCCCCGTGGGCCGAAGAAGCAGGACACTCCGAAGTCGGCTCCCAAAAAGCAGAACACTCCGAAGTCGGCTCCCAAGAGCCTGGACGCCCCCAAACCCGACACCCTGTTCGGTGACCGTCCCCCCGGAGCGCCCCCACATCCCAAAGGCGCCCCCAAAAAGCAGGACGCTCCGAAGTCGGCTCCCAAGCCCGAGTCTCCCAAGCCCGAGTCTCCCAAGCCCGACACCCTGTTCGGTGACCGTCCCCCCGGTGCCCCTCCACATCCCAAGGGAGCTCCGAAGAAGCAGGACGCCCCCAAACCCGAGTCTCCCAAAGCAGACACCCTGTTCGGGGATCGGCCTCCCGGAGCTCCTCCGCACCCACGCGGAAAGAAACCCGCTGAGAAACCTGCGGAGGCTCCAAAAGGAGACTCGTTGTTCGAAGACCGTCCTCCTGGTGCTCCTCCGCACCCACGCGGTCCCCAGAAGCCTGCGGAGGCCCCGAAGGCCCCTGCACCTCCCCCAGCCCCGAAGGCCCCCACACCGGCTCCTGTAGCTCCTCCCAAGGCACCTACTCCCGCGCCTCCTGTTGCACCCGCTCCCCCAAAAGCACCTACGCGGAAAGAACCCGATGCGCCCATTGCGCCACAGGCTCCTGGACAACCCGAACCCGCTACCGGAGATATGCGCAAAATGCGCGAGTTCCGTGAGTTCGTGAAGCAGAGGTACGAGGGTGGCAAGAAGGAAGTCCGTCATCCAGAGCCCAAGCCCAACCGTCGAGAGTTCGTGAAGTTCTGGACGGGTATGCGCTACCGGCCCTTCGTCGATCAGATCAAGCGGGAGTTTGCGCAGTGGCAACAAGAAGCCGAAGCCCTGAAGCCCCGACTCAAACCGGACGAAAGAATCAGATCCCTGGACGGTCTTCGTGTAGGGGATGTGATCGGGAGCCGTTACGGTGCCCCTTTCAAGATTCTTAGCTTCACGCCCAAAGGTGTGAAAGCCGTTCGGGTCAGCAGTATCAACGGGCTTCCTATCGATGAGAAGGCGATCAAAAAGTTCTCTCTTAGGCGCATGGAGAATGATCGCTTCCGACTACAGAAACCGATCAAACGGAAAACCCCGACTCCAACAGACGTGGATCGATTCCTTTCGATCCACACAGACCCGCCTCCAAGCGTCAAGAACCAGGACCAGTACCGAAAATGGTTGGAGGAAAAACTCATTTCAGAGAACCGCTCCCCATACCATGCGCTCAACGAAGCGGAAGGGCCCGAGCTCCAAAAACAGTTCAAACAAGACGTGGACCGTATCCTGGAGAACCGTGGCATCGGAACCGACTGGGAATGGACGCCGCCGAAGCGTGCAGAGATCGGTGATGTCATCAAACACCCGTTCCAGTTGGAAGATGGCGATTTCTTCTACCGAGCGGGTCGTCCGTACCGTGTACTGGGCCAAGAAAAAGACGGAATCCGCGCTCGCGCGGTACGTGACGATGGACGATTCGTCGACTGGATAGACTCTCGCCTGTTCGACATGCTCGCGTTCAAGCGGGAACGCGCTAAACGAATCCCTGCGATAACTCGGCCGGACGTTTCCTATATGGAGGCCGAGGGATTTGCCGACGAAAACTTCAAAAAGCCTCCCAAGAGAGTCCAAAACGCCAAAGCCTACCGAGAGTGGTTGGAAGAAGGGTTTCGTACCCACAAAAAATCCCCTTACGAAGGTCTCGCAAAAGATGAGACCGAACATGAGGAGGCGATGGCCAAACAGATCAAGAAGATCCTTGCCGATCGCAACGTCGGCCCGGATTGGGCAAGAGCATCCATACAATTGATCAAGTTCCCTTCCAAACCCGATTGGGAAAAAGAAGAAAAGGCGCTCCTTGACGTTGCTCTAAAAGGTCAAAAGAAAGGTGGCGACCGCGGGTTGGGCGGTGGGGTCAACGATCCTGTTCGTCGAAAAATGGAGCATGGAGGCCGCGAAGAAGAATTCGTCTTCAAGTCCAAATACGGCGAGCCTGGTCAACCGGGTTCGAATTATCGCACGCAGCTCTCGAACAAAACCGGAACCCCTTCCGGTCAAATGCACAATCGTGAGGCGGCGGCTTACCAGTTTGATCGGCTACTCGGAGACGGCGTGATCGTCCCCGTGACCGCGACAGCAGGAGAGGGCGTTGCTGGACTTGGGGCCTACCAAGCCTTCGTGCCGAACCTCAAGACGGTGCACCAAGCCCATTCCGAGCTCAAGCATCTTTCAAACGAGGATCTCCTTCGGAACCCGGACGTTGGACGCCTTCTACTTTTGGATGTGCTGATGGGCCATCAAGACAGACACTATGGCAACATGGCTTTTTCTTGGAGCGATCCAAAAGGGCCCAAGACTGCCGAAAACCTCCGGATTCACGGCATCGACAACGGGTACGCATTTGCCGAAAAAAAGGCGGGCCAAGCCCCGCATAACTGGGACATCCGAGACGACTGGCACGCTACCGGCGGCAGAGAACGTGGACAGCTCGTCAAACAGTTCTTCGAGGAAATCCCCGATCAGCTCCTTGAGAAGATCAAGGACGTAACGACGAAAGACCTCACCAAAGCCCTTGGGGGTGTCGGCTTGACAAGCAAAAGCGCCATCGAGAGCATGGCCGTACGTCTCGCAGTGATGAAAGCAGATCCTGAGCTCCTTGGGCGAATGATGGAGTCTGATGGCTCTAAGGGCGCCCAGGCGCGGTTCCAATACCAGAGCACCCACAGCCCAGGAGAGTTGTTGAAACAAGCGGGCCTTCCGGAATCCACACTTGACGACATCAAACGTGAAGTCGTCGCCGGTCTCAAAGGCTCCTAGTCTTCGATGACTTCTGTGTGCGAGTACGTGCCAGTCGAATGGTTCATCCCAAGCAGTTCGACGAACTGAGCCGCGTCAGATTTGAGGGTAACCCGGGCTCCGTCAATGAAATAGCCCTCTTCGGTTCGTTCTTGGATGGGGCTAAACGTAATTGTGGAATCCACGAGCTTTCCGTCTTTGATGACAAAGGTAGCGAGTAGCTTTTTGTCTTCGGGGTCGGAAGGGTTCAACGCCCAGAGTTTGGTTGTCTTGTTCACTTTGTTGTTTTCCATGTTCTTACTCTACCTTCGATAGCGGGATAGGAGAATTACTCCGGCCACGCCCATGAGACTCCTTGGGTCTTGTTGTCGAGGGCCACGATCTTAGAGAGGGGTAGTGGCACGTCGTTATCGGTGCAGAACGTCGCCAGCCCACGGGGGCCTTCCCCATTGTAGCCCCAACCGAGGCCGGTGAACGTGTGCGTGGAGCCGTCGTCGTAAAAGACCTTGGTTCGATACCAGTCCATGCCATCCGGGTCCATGTGTAGCTCCAAACGAATGGGAGGCCCTAGCGCTGCTAGGAGCTTCTTACCATTCGACAGGGCGATCGACGTGATCCCGCCCTCTTTGTCCAATTTAGGCTTCATCCTGGCACCTTGTCAGGATCGGGTTGGGTCCAGTCGGGCTCGGGCATTTCGTCAATGTTCACGAGCCGTATTTCGTTGTCCCTTGCGAAAACGACGCCCGCGTCCCCAGTATCCTCACCGTGCCACGTGATGCGGCCGTTGATCTTGATACCCGTGGGGTTGAAAAAGTGCTCGCACAGGTAAACAAGCCACTTGTCCCAGTTGTTCATCTTCTCTTCGCCAATATCTTCGAGGAAAGTGCCCTCGTCCCCGGTGATGCGCCAAGGGCAATCCGATCCGGGTGACTTGTCGTCGTGCTCCTCAGTGAGTGCCTCCAGGCGTTCGACAAAACCACCGGTTCCAGAAATCGCGTTGAAGGTCTCTTGCTCGGTCACCGTGAGGCGTCGGCTGAGTTGAAAGACTCCGGAAAAGTACGTGCTGTATCCCATGTCTCTACTATGGTGCCGGTGTGATAAGAGTCAAGCCCTAGTCGAACGAACGCGTCGCTTTTTTCTCTTTGCAGGTTTTGCAGGTCTTGCCGTCGAAGATCCAGCGCCAAGCGGTACCGTCTTCCCCCAGCATCTCGATGTAGCTGTCGGGCTCAACGAAAGGCGCGATGGCGTTAAAGAGTTTCTCTTCGTCACCTAATTTCTCAGCCATGAACTCGATGTTCAGGATTCGTTCGATCTCGCCGGTCTCTTCGTTGAGGTCCAGATCCAGGTCCCATCCCCACGCCCGCATCATCTCTGGAAAACTCGAAGCTTTGGCAAACTCACGAGCGTCCACGAAACGGAAGTGCGCGCCCGAAGCGTCATTAACCGTCTCTTGGCCTTTCAGGGTTTTGATGGCCGCCAACGCTGGTGCGAAGTTCGACGGCTTGATGTTGAAAACAGCGGCTTCTTGTTCCATGCAGTATCCCATACCTCGAAAGCCCGCCCGCTCATCTCTCGACGCGGTCACGGGCAGGCTCTCGGAGCGGCTAGGGCCTAGCGCCTCTTCGTTTCGTAGTAGAGGGTGGCAGCCGCAACGGATTCCCGAAGGATTTGCTGGTGGGTCTCAACCGCCGTAGCCGCTGCGGCAGCGAGCTTCTTGGCGTTGAACCGGCCACACGGTTCAATCAGGAAATAGAGGCTCGGATCTTTGAACAGCTCGAAGCTCTCGAAGGTTCCGTCGTACGCGTGGCCCGACAAGCTCAGGTAAATGCCACGGCCCTGGCCTCGGCCCATGCCGTCCTTCAAGTACTGCACAGAGACCTTGAGGCGATTCTTTGCGCCCTCCCGCAAACCAGGATCATCCGGCATCGGGAGGTTGCCCAACAAGAAACGCACCTTCGTCACGTGGCGTGGCGGAGACTCAAAAGCCACGGGGGCAAGTTCAGGGGCGGAAAGGACTTCGGCGATTGCGGCTGCGTTGCTCATACGCTTACTATAGGGACGGGGTGATAAAGGTCAAGGTCCTGGACAAGAAACCCGCCGGATTAGGGCGGGTTTCTTTTGGTCAAGCAGCCTTCGCAGGGTCGCCCGTGAGGTAGACCGTGGTCCAGTCTCCTTCGGTAGGTTCGATCTCCAAAAAAGGCGTAGCGCTTGCCCAGCGAATCACAGGGAACCCCTCACGGTCCTGCTTGTCGCAGTCAATCTCGTAGACATACTCGATGTCGCCGTGGTCCTGCATACAGGGGGAAACTCCCAGGAATTGAAGCGGGTGCGCCGGGCCTCGGCCATCTTCGTCCCGGGGGCCCTCGGCAGGGTCGTAGATCCGGCCGTACTTGGTGAGCTCCTGGCTTTGCCAAACCAGGTATTTCGCCGCCAGTTGCTCCGGGCTGTTGAGCCGATTATCAGGAACCTCGGCTTTCAACTTTCGGAAAAACTTGAGCAAATCGCCGAGCACCCCGCCTCCCAGAACCTGGCCCTCTTCCACATTGCCGGGGTAGCCGTCCGAGTGGCGGTAAATGTTGGCGGCGATACCGTGTTCGTCAACGAAATGGATGTTGCTTCGTGTGCTCATGTTCTTTTACTCTACTCCTTTATCACACCGTGTCAATAGAAAAGCCCCATCTTTCGACAGGGCTTTCGTAGAGGTCCCGTTAGGGACTACGGCTTCAAGTGGCCTTTGCCACAATCGGGGCAGACGTAGTTGCCATCCTCGTTGGCTTTGAGATCTCCGCCTTGGAAGTCGGTATCCCACTCAACGGCGACGAAGTTGTAACCGCCATCCTCGGAATCCCAGTAAGCCTCACACTCAGCGTTGTCGCAGTAGACTGACACGGTGGTGTAATCGAAGACCGCACCCCCGTCGTCGGTGACCTTGAAGATCTTGGGCATGGTGTAGCCACCGCGCACGTCGCACCCACCGTGAATCTGGAGAGCCAGGTAAGGCTGGTCTCCCATTTCAAAATAGTGGAACTGGAGAGTTTGGCTCAACGAGCACTCACCGTTGTAGGTGTTCACCGTGAACGGCTGACCGTCACCGTACAGGCCAGTGGCCTCGGGGAGGTGCTCTTCGACAAACGCTTCCATGCAGGCCAGGCCGCACTCGCGCTCCATCTCAGGAGTCTCCACAAACGCCTGTAGCCTAGCGTCCATTTCAGGATCGAACGCAAGTCGCTCCTTCAACCAGTGGTACACGTTCAAGGTCGGAAACAGTCCGTACTTGTCGATGGAAGTGGCAGGCTGACTCTCAAAGTCAACACCCTGGTTGCTCTCATAGTTGCGGCCGTAGTGGTCGCCACTGTCGAGCATAGACCGCCCGGTGTTCTCCTTCAGCATCTCAGCCAGAACGGATTCGGTGGTGATGGGGGGCTCAGGAGTCTCGATCTTGGTTGCTGCGTTGCTCATGGCTTTACTATAGGTCCGGGGTGATAGGGGGTCAAGTGGGTGTTTGTCGAATTAGTGATTTTGTCGAACTGCGAAGACTTTGCCTTTTCCGTACTGGCCTTCCAGCAGGCGCTTCGCTGCGGTGATCGTGCGGGCGGTGACCGTAGTCTCTTCGACCACGCCCCCCACCCGTACCTTGGCGATCCAAGTCTTCATGCTGCGTTCTCTTCAACAACGAACTGGTGCGAGCAGTCGTGGCAGGTGATCTCCCACTGGCCTTCGGTGCAGGGGCCTTCATTAGCGACGTTCGAGCTCTCGCACTTAGGGCAACGGTCACCCTCGGCGATGTCTGCCTTGATGATGTTCCGCATGGATGCAGGGTTGTCGTGCACTACGCCCGTCAACCGGTCTTCTACCATGTGGGCCTCGTCGAGGTTGTCGGCCAGTGCGATAGCAGCGTCGGCCATTTCGGAACCATCCCCAACGAAAAGGGCAACCACTTCACCCGAATCGCAGTTCGTCACGAAATGCACGTTGGGGGTCTTGCCGTCACCCACCAGGGTGCGGGGGAGTTCTCGAAGAAGGTCGGAGAGATTGTCTGCTGTGTTGCTCATGTTCTTACTATGGGTTCGGCGTAATAGAAGTCAACCCTAGAATTTCAATGCGATGGTCTGCACCGCGGTCTCGATGCCTTCGAGGTACTTGGGATCGGTGATGTCCACGCCGGCCACAGCTTGTGCCAGCACCATCGCTTCGAGCCCGTCAATGCACGCGTCGTACAACACGTCGCGCGGGTCCGTGTCCATCCCTGGCTCGTCTCCCAGCTCGTGTAGATCCGACGTGATCGTCCCTCCGTTGTCTTTGAGGGTAACGACGATGCCGAAGCAGTGGGTCTCGATGATTTGTGTTTTGCTCATGTTCTTACTATAGGACCGGTGTGATAAGAGTCAAGCCCTAGCTGGCCAGGTTTCCTCGAAGTTCGTTCAGGTAGTCCGTCACGCGCTGGTAAGCTTCCGGGCCTTTGACGTGGGTTCCCGCGATGTCCATCGCGGCACTGTCGCAGAACAGGTAGTCGTGCACGGCTTGTCGCTCTTCCTCGTTCAGGCCAGCTTCGACAATCTCCCAGCCGGCGGCGCGAATGTTCCTTTTGAGGTCTTCCATCGCCTCTTCTTGCATCTGAGGGAGATAACCCCCTTCCGCAAAATCATCCTCGTCTTTGTAGGAACAGCATCCCAGGTGGTCCGATCCCTCGAACCCTCCCCACGAAGCCGTCACCTTCACGCTGCACCAGGCCCATTCGCTGTGCTCCATCTGCTTCTCAATGGCCGCAATCTGCTCTTCATCCGGGCTCCCGTCCGAAAGCTCAAAGTTCCCGTCGCGCACACTAATGTGCTCCGGCTCCGGGGTGATCGTGAAAAGAACGTCGCTGGGGTGAAAGATTCGGCTCATGCACCTACTATAAGACCGGCGTGATAAGAGTCAAGGGTCTTTTCACGAAAGGTCCTGGACGGTACTCCGCCTATCCCGCACTCCTAATTAGCAAGGAGCTCGAACCACCATGGCTAACCGAATTCTACCCTCTGGACGTACCACCCCTGTTCCCGCCTACATTGCCCTCCGCGATAACAGGCCCTTCGGCAACAGCAACAGGACACGTGGCGTGACCGTGAACAACCCTGCTGGACCCCGCAACACAATGGGCGTCGGCTCAGCAAAAGTGGGCGGCCCCAACGGCGTCACCCTCCAAAACAACGGTCACCTGTAACGCTCAACCCAGAACAAAAAGCCAACTCCTGGACACAGGGGTTGGCTTTTCGATTTAAGCTTCTTCGTCTTCGATGAAATCTTCTCGACGGAACCCGGCCGCAGAGGTCTTGCGGACCAGCTCCTCGTGGGCCACCGCGAGCTCTTGGTGAGCTGCTTCGCGGACAAACGCGGTCCCTCGACGGTTCTTCTCGTAAAAATGACGCGCTGTGGCAAACAGCCCCAGGACGGCCCCACCCAAGATCGCGATCTGATCCGCGTCCAGCCCGATCCAGTCGAAGAAACCAAACACCGCCAGGATGGTGCTCAGGTACCCGATGGCCGCCGCCGCAGGGTCCGCAGCGATCATCGCTTTGTCGACTTTCGTAGGTTGGATCATTCCGCCGGCCATACCAAAGGCAGGCCGATAGCCAGATACGCGGAACTACACCACCATCGCGTCCAGAAGCCTGTTACGCCCGCCCTTCACTCCACCTACTCCACGGGCACGCAGCTTCGCGTACCGCTCCTTGAACGCAACAGTCCCCCCCTGCAACCGACACCCCTGGACGGCGAGCTTGATGAGCTCCTTCTCCTGCAAACCCAGGCGAAGCACCGACTCCCCTCGATGTACCAGCTCCACCGTCGGCACCGTCACCTTGCCCACCAGCCTGTCGAACTCCTTCACGATCAATCGAGGCTCCACCAAGACACATGCCTCGTGCCACTCCGCGGTTCGTGTTGAGTAATAACGCAGCGTGAACTGCGCGGTTTTTGCTTTGGCCATCGGTCTTCTCCTGTCTCCTACACGGAGCCTTCCGACGTTTTACACCTTGGGGGCCCCAAAGAGCTCAAAGAAGACGCCACGCGTGACCGTATGAGCTCCTGGACGTACGGGAGGGGTGAGGGTGCCCTGTCATAAAAACGGGGCTCTCAGACCATTCTGAGAGCCCCTATGAGCAGACAAACACCAACATCCGTTGGATACTTAGAAATCGTGGTCCCTGGGGGAGCAGGTCCCCGCCCGTGTGGGGCGGGGGTCCCCGGGAGGGACCGGGCCCGTTAGAAGACCGGGTTTCCCTGGAGGCCTTCGCGCACTTCATCGTGGCGACTGTCGAAGGTGCTGTCCTCCTCGAAGTCGAAGTCGACCTCTTGGAAGCGGTCCGGGTGAGCCACCTTCCAACGCTCGATGTCACGGCGCAGGTAATAGGAATCATCATCCGAGGTCAGAAGATCGAGAAGCTCTCCGTACAGCTCTTCGCGCGCCTCGTCATCCTCGGGGTAGGTCTCAGGCTCGATGCCGAGCACCTCAACCCAAACGCTGGGCTGGAAAGAGCACAGGTGCGTGTTCACGCTGTCATCGAAGAACCCGGAGTAGAAGAGTTTTCCGCCGCATTTGGCGAGAAGCTCGCGGCCTGGCTCCGTATCAGTGAAATAGCTGCTGATGTCGATCAGGCAGGCCAGGAACTTCGGGGGAATCTCGGTGGGGCGGTTTGTTGCTGCGTTGCTCATGAACTTACTATGGGGTCGAGGTGAGAGATGTCAACAGGGTTTCGTGAAAAGATTTAGAGCCGTACCGTCAGGCCTGTGGCTTCGGCGATGAGATCAGAAAGCATGTCGCAGTAGACTCCAGAGTGCTCAAGCACGGTCTTCGTCTTCACCGGGCTGTGCGTCATCGTCTTCCTCATGAAACGCCCACCGGTCACCTTCTCCGCCAGGAACGTGTACGTATCGTTCGCGTCCAGCGTGATCGTGATGTAGTTCGCTTTCGTTCCCCGGCAGCTCACCCGGAACTTGAGACCGTTCTCGACAGCCGCCGGGTGCTTGGCACCAATCATGAACATCTCACGCCGGATCTGGCCGCGGATGATGTTCGCGATCTCCACGTTGCGGGTGGATTTCGTCGAAATGGCTGTTGCTGCGTTACTCATGAACTTACTATGGGGTCGAGGTGATAAAAGACAAGGGCCGATCGTCATGTTTCAGAGGATCGGCCCAGGTGAGGATTAGGAGGCTTCGGCCGCCTTCATGGTTTCAGCCATGTGGCGCTCCAGGTCTTCGAGGGCACAACTCGCACGGTCGCGCCTGGCTTCGAGGGAGAGCTTGCAGGCCGCCATGATCATGCGGTCTTTCTCACTCTTGCCGCTGCCGCCCATGCGGGGGAGGCTGCCGGCACACTCTGCCGGGGGCAGGTACCCGCAGCGAAGGTACGTCTCGCAGATGTACCAGGTCATATCCATGCCGCCGCCGGTGAGCGCGAGGAACTGTTCGCCGTCCACCTCAACAAGCGTCATGTTGCACATGGCACGGTGCCATTCGTCATCATCACACCGAACCCCGCCCGGCAACGGGTGCAGGTAGTTCATCATGGGGTGCCACTGCTCCTCAGCCTCCTCACCATCCTCGTCGAAGATGTCGGGGTTGATCTCGCAGAGCTTACAGAGAGCCTCGAAAGGGCCGTCCGTGTTGTCGACCTCAATGGTCTCGCCGAGCTCCTCCACTTCAGCATCAATGCCGAACTCCGCAAGCTTGGCGCGCACCGCCTTCAAAAGGGCTTCTTCGCTCACCTCTTCGTTCTCGTGCTCCGGAAGGGAGACCGTGAACTCGCCCTCAGCATCACGCACCGTCAGCTCTACGCTGATGACGTGCCCGGCAACCGGAATCTCAACGATATCGAGCTCCCCAAGCTGGGCCTCCACGTTAGGGTGGTAGGCAACCCTCCAACCCGCATCCCCACAGCCCGCGTCAGGGTTGTAGTTCTCCCCGAAGTCGTAATCGCGCGAGGTCGCATCGATCGCGTCGTAACTGAGAAAGGTGTGGCCGAAGAAGGCAGCCAAAAGAGCGGTGGGATGTGCTGTGTCGGTCATGTGCTTACTATAGGGTCGGGGTGATAAAGGTCAAGGGCTAATCTTCGAAAGATGCGCCGGTTTCCGGGTCGACTTCGAAGGTGTCCTCGATGTGCTGTTTAGCCGCTTCGAGGGTCTCGAAGACGGACCAGTCCGTGCAGTCCATGTAGCCGGGCGCGCTCAAACGAGCTCCAATCCCTTCAACCTTCTCGTGAGACTCATAGTCCCCCTCGCAGAAGTCGGAAAAGTCCTCGGGGCTCGGGTCGTTGCCGACCAGGTCAGCCGGGATGGCCACGCTACCGTTCGAAGTCTCAACTTCGTACCAAAAGCCGGGCTGGTATTGGGGAATCATGAAAGGGCTTTGTGTGCTCATGGGTTCACTATAGTTTCGACGTGATAGGTGTCAAGAAGCTTCGGGGAAAACAAAACCGAATTTTCCTCGATTTTTGTAAGTGTCTCTTGCCACGAGAATGGTCTTTTCGGCTCCGTCCGAAACGCGCCTGCCACGTACCTCCACCATTCCTTGAGGGACGCCTTCTTTTGAGTCCCCCCAGGCACAAACACCGATGAAACGGTCGTGGGTCTCGATCTCAAAGGCACGCTTGCGGAGGGTGTAACTCTCCTCGGTGGGGACTTCTTCCCCAGTGATCAACGTGAACAGATCAGGGTTCCAGTCTTTGCCAGACACGCGAGCCTGCTCCAGTTCCGCAGGAACGAACATCTCAGGCATCGACAGCATTACGAGGGCATAGTCACAATCCTCCTCGAAGAAGTAGTAACCGGAGCGCTTGATGGCCGCAGCTTGGACTTCGGGGAGTAACTTTTTCTTCGCAAGCCCCTGGCTCACACGAAAGCCGCCATGGCCTGCGGTGGATACGAAGGCCACGCCTCGGCCGTAGGACTTTGAAAATTGAACGCGGCCCCACGGGGATGAGGGGCCTCGGCCTTCTTGGTACTGTTTCTCTGTGCTCATATCCCCATTATAGGCCCGGAGTGATAGGGGTCAAGTCCTGGACTTCACTATTTTGGCATCAAATGGTGGATCGCCTTGTGCGTGAACGCGTCCCCCTCGGGGCTCTGTGTCAGCAAGTCTGGGCGTATCCGCGAGAGCAGGCTGTTCAGCACAATCCTCCGCACACAGTCCGCCCCACGAGTCGTATTCACGTCGACCCCTAGTTCCAGCAGCCCCTGGACATCCTCTTCTCGTAAATTCAGAGCCACGTTGATTTGGGTTGTCATCAGGGTGTCTCGCTCCATTCGCCGACATGGAAATAAGGGATATCGTGCATGTAGCAGTCGCTACGATTGTTTTTCGGCATGACGGTCCCCACAGGACCGATCTTCCCTTCAAGGGCCATCCGCTTGTGGACCCCACAGAACAGGTGCTCTTCCCTGGACGTATTCGTCAACTTCGTTTTGCCCTTCTTCATGCAGCGACCCGACTCGTTGATTTTGAACCCCTGGATCGTCGTCTCCTTGTGGAGCTCCACCGTCACGCAACAACGCTCCTCATCAGGAATCTTGCAGGCGCCCTCTCTGGAGTTGTTGCTCCTCGAAGGCCCCTGTCGCTTACCGCGCCCTGGTCCGCGGCGGGCCATCTACGCGGCCCCCTCGTACACGCGGACCGAGTGGTATCCCTCGTCGTCGATGTACACCTCCACCGGGCTACGCAGATCGCGGCAAGTGTTGGTCTCAACGATCTTGCTCATCACCTCGTCCACTCCGGGCTCTACACCTTCGAAACACTCCTCCACCATCGAGCTCCACTCCTCGTCGCTCATGCTCTTGATGGCTTGGTACACGCTCACCGGCCGCTCTTTGTCGAAACTGTCTCCGTCAAGGTCGAAAGGACCGATGAAAAACTCCGGGGAAAAACTGAGTTCGAATGCCATTGCCTACACACTATAGGGCCGGGGTGATAGGTGTCAACCCTCTTTTTGCGGAAGACTCCTGGACACCTACTTCGGGCATCGCATGTCCCCCAGGTCCGCATCGATGTGGCTCCAGCGGTAACCGAAAATGTCGCTCAACTTCGCGATCATCACGCGGTCCGGTTCCTCCAGCGTCAAGTTCCCCCGGTCTCCCACCAGCGTGATGCGCGGGTCATCTACACCTAGGGCGCGGCGGACCCAAGCGTCATCTGCGCGCTTGTAGACCATCTCCCCGGTGGGTTTGCGGACATCCGTCCCCGTCGGGGTCACAGACAGAACTACACCTACCTCGCAGTCCTCCTCTATCCCGAGCTCCCAGAGTCGGTCCGCGGCATGCGAAAGCACCTCCCCGTCCTCGTCAAACCAGGTCTCGTCAATGATGGGGACATCAACCGTCTTGGTCTCTCGATGCTCAGGCACGTAAGTAACTACGCGGGCCTTGATTGTCTTCGGGGAATTCATGCTGCCTCCCTTTCTGAGAAGAACTCCTGGACATCTTCAACTTCCAGATCATCGGGGAGCTCAGCTACGAAGGCCGAGCAGGCTTTGTAGGGGTCGTCGACCGGATACCAGTCCTTGAGTACTCGGACCCAGTGCTGCTCCTCTCCGTCCACGTAGAGGAACCGGCGTACCGTTCCGTACGCGGTCCCTCCATCAATGTCGCGGATGAGGAGCTCTACGTCGTAACGACAGTGTGTGCGGATCATGCCTCACCTCGCTCTCGTCGACAAATCTCTCGGCTGATGATCTTGAGCTCTTCACGAACCTCTTCAAGCTTCAGGACCTGGTCCTTGAACTGAACTCGCGCCTTCTGGAAAACACCGTCCTCCTGCGTGTAGTAGTCGCGACCGTGAGGAATGGGCAACGCGTTGATCGCTTCGCTGATCTTCTCAATCGCCTCTCGGTACTGATCGCTCAAGTTCTTGAAGCCGCTTCCGTTGAGGTGAACGCTCGGGGCGACCGGGGTGGGTTTGTTTGCCATATCTCTACTATAGTTCCGGTGTGATAAGAGTCAACCCCATCTTCGTGAAAAGATGGGGTTGGTGTTGGATCAGATGGGGCCGCAGCTCTCGCCGTAGGCGCCACTCGGGAGTTTCCACTCCTCCACGAAGATGGGCTCGTCGTACTCCCGGCTCATCGCGATTTCCGCCTCCTCCTGCGTCATCTTGTAGGCCTTCCCCTTGGCAGCCAGCACCGGCAAAGAAACCTTGCGCTTCAGGGTCACTCCAAAGTCCGCCTCGTAGCCAGCCAGCTTCTCGAACCGTGCTGGGTCAAGCTTCTTCACCGTGGCCCACTGATCGGCATTGCCGAAGATGCAGGGCATGCAGCTACAGCGACTGAAGCCGACTCGGTAGCAGGGGTGCGGGTTCACCTTGAACGCCTCGAAGATCGCCCAGACCTGCTGCTCAGTCCATTTGTGCACGGGCCTCCATTGATCCACGTGGCGCTGGTAGCGCTTCCCGTTGCGAAGGTCCGACTTGTGCGGCTCCAGCACCTTGTACTTCGCGCGCGCCGAGCTCTCCTGGGCGCGCTCACCGGTGACCAACAAGGTCTTCTGCCCACGGAACCGGGGCTGGTTGTTGATCGCCGACGTGCACACGTCGATCTTGAGGTACGCACTGCACCAACGCGTCATGAGGTTCGCAGTCACCTGCGGGAACTTGCGGCGCGTGTTCAGCTTGCCAGTGGTTCCACCAGCCTTGCCGATGGTCCCATCAGGCTGCTCGAAGCGTACGGGGCGTGTCAGCGCGTCTTGGCGAAGCATCTCACCCTCGAACCCGCCTTCCTTCCAAGAGAAGTACAGGGGCAGCTCGAACGCCTCAGCCAGTTTCTTGCAGTAGTCGCGGGTCACGGGCCAGTCCATCAACTCCGAACCCTCGTTGCCGTCGATGTCGTGGTGCCACAGCTCCAGCTTCTCTTTGGGGACCCCCAAACTCAGCAGATGCAGAAGACAGGCGACCGAATCCTTTCCGCCGCTCATCGCGACCAGAATCGTGTCGTAGGCCATCAACTCATCAAGCGTGATGCCGTCGGGGGCCACAGGGTATGCCGGGGTTGGTGGGTTGTTGCTCACACACCTACTATAAGACCGGTGTGATAAGAGGCAACCCTTTCTCAACGAAAAAAGACGGACCCCACCATTGGGGTCCGCCATGAGCATGAACAACACGTAATTCTTAGGCGGCGTCTTCGTCGGGAGCGGTCAGGTAAGAGACCGCGTCGCTGACGGTGTTGTCGAACATCCAGCTCTGGGGGTCCAACGCCTGGAGTGCTTCTCGCTCAGCGCGAAGTCGAGCTTTTCGCGCTTTCCGGAGTTTGGCTACGCGCTCTTCCAGGCCCTCGGTCAACAGGAGCTCCACCCGCCCGTTCACCACTCGCATCATCAGTTGCAAGAGAGGGTCGAGGTCCTCGAAGTCTTTCCCGAATCGCGACTGTTTGAGCGCGGTCAGGTTGTCGACGATCTTCCGGGCTCGCGTGATGTACAGCCCCTTCGAAATCAGCTCGATGTCCGTTCCGTAGGGGATGCAGTAACCGAACGACTCAGCGTAGTCGTACGCCTGCCCTCGTTTGATGACCCGCATTGGATCAGCCAGCGACGCCTCGTACTCCTCCTTGCCCAGGCCGACGACGTGGTTCAGCAAATCCCCGAAACCATCATCCCCACATCCCGAGCTCTCCCCACTCCCCTTCTCCTTTGCCTCAACAGCCAGGCCCAACGCGGAAATGAGCTCGTCCTTCATCTCACCAAACTCTTCGAGAAACTCCCCGGTCCAGCGTCGCAGAAGGCGGGCCTTCGCTTTGTCGTAGAAACCCTTCTCGGGCTTGTCCGTCCACCCAATCAGGGCGACTTCGTTCCAGAACTTCTCAGGGGTGCAGGGGGTGTCGATTCTTGCCATACACTCACTATAGTGCCGGTGTGATAGAAGTCAAGAGGTCCAAACGAAAAAGACGCACAAGAAAGCTAGTTCCGACGGAAGAGGTCTCCCACCTGGTTCCGGACCGCAGCCCACAGAGTTCCCAGAGAAGCGCCCCCAACCAACACCAACATCAGCGTTTCCAGAATGCCTCCACACCCACATCCCAACAACATCAGTTGGTCTCCTTCGCCCGCAGCCACACCTGGTAATACCCAAACAACTGCTTCAGTTGTTTGTCGTAGGCGCTCCCCTCTACAAAGAGCCCTCCAGTCAACACGGTGAAAGTTTGAACCGAGAGGAGTTCCAGCTCGATCATCGCATCAATAAATTCTTTATCCCCCAACATCAGACCACCTCCTTGAACTTCTCGGGATCGTGCTTCGCACCGCAATCGATGCAGCGGTCCTTCTCCCAGTACTTGCACCCGCAGGAACAGCGGTCGCATCCGGAGGCTGCTGTCTTGTTGCCCAAATCGATCGGCTTGGCTCGATCTCTCCGCGCTTTGGCAGCCTCTTGAAACAACGCCCCAATCGCCCGATCTACCTCGTGACGCTCCGGAGCTGAAAAGCTCGACAACGCCTCCCAAAGAAGGTCGAGCTCCTTCTTGCTGAACTGTGCAAATCGATCGACCATTACGCTGCCACCTCCACCTTGGGGTACAGGCGCATGAAATGAGGCGCGTTGTAGATGCCCAGCTTCGATTTCGCCCGGCCGAACGCCAGCATCGCGTCCCGGTAGCTGTCGAAATTCTTGGGCTCGAACTCCCCGGCGTCGATGCGCGGCTGGAGAAGAACCCGTCCGGCCTCCTCCTTGGCCCGCCTCTCCAAGATCTGCTGCTCCATGAGCATCTTCGAAGTGACACCCGTCGCCGCATGCCGGTAAATCTCCGCGCCACAACTCTGACGAGTACTACGCGCATCCGGCTTCACCCCACCTTTGCGACCTACGCGGTGCTGTTGGGTCATGAACCACATCGCCGCTTCTCCTCGAAGTCGACCGTACTTCTTCCCACCGTAAATCCCCCAGTACATCGCTTCACGCTCAGTCTTGCTGACCGATCCATAGACATCGTCGGGCCCCACCAACACAACCGCGAACTCAGTCTCGACTTCGAGGCAGCGCGTTCCGGCCCACCCCTCCCTCTTGCCAACAAAGACCTCCTTCTCGGAGATGATCGCGTGACCAAATGCGCGCCTCCACCTTGGTGTCGCACAGTCCGTCGAAATCACCTCGTGACGCGTGTGCTCGGCTTTCGCTATCTCCCGAGCCTCGTAATCCTTGGTGGCCATCACCTTGAGGGTGAAAACATTCTCAGGCTCTCCCCTCGGCCTCATCGTGACCGTGAACTCAAACTCGGTTGTTGCGTTGCTCATACACCCATTCTAATGGCCTATCACGCCACGTCAATAGGTTTTCTCAATCTTTTCGTGAAAAGACTCCTGGACGCCTTTAGACTCTGGATACGACGTACCAGCCCGGGAGCCA
>Ga0307380_10002486_pt1 | contig 26242 bp, 22 predicted proteins | sample UN3MG_FD_202239 | JGI IMG/M metagenome (GOLD analysis project Ga0307380, IMG submission 202239) | Soil microbial communities from Risofladan, Vaasa, Finland - UN-3 | ecosystem: Environmental > Terrestrial > Soil > Coastal area > Acid sulfate soil | place: Finland: Risofladan, Vaasa | collected... | reverse complement strand
CCAGCTTATAAATGAACACAAGTTTGCCCGAAAAACAACCTCTGAACTTGTTACAGCCAATCAGAAATATAAAGATGGTCTTAAAGATAATCTGACTGATATACACAAACATTTAAAAACTTTAACCGGATTTTATCCTGAACATATAAAGAAAGAAGATAAGGTCTTTTTTATTCCTAGTATGAGTTATTTTACAGATAAAGAAAATCCTTGATTACCTTGGGATATATGAGTTTAAAAGAGACAGGCCTCCCCCAGGGAATTGGCAGTTGCTGATTCTTTTGATGACTACAGGTGTGATGACTACACGGACTTAAGATTATTCAGATTTTTAGGGAAAATTATTTTTCCTGTCTTAGGGCTTGCTGTAAAATAGATTTTATCCTTTTAAATTTGTACACTTATACTATATTTTACTGCTACTTTGTGTTTCTTATTATAAAAAATCCTTTATTTTTTAATAGAGATCATAAATTCTGTCATATATTCCTGCTTTATACTTACGGGGAGCTAAAGCAAGTTCTTATGAATTATGAATTGAATTTTGACTTTTTCTGCTACAGTACTTATAGCTTTGTTAAATTCTGAAAGCATACTAAGATCACCATCAACTTGTCCCTGGTTTGCTGCCTACACTTGCTCCGTTTCCATTGATTGTTCTACTGCAGTTTTAGGTTGCGGCAGGATAGTAGCACAACCTGAGATTGTAAATAAGGTTGCAAAGACTACTATTACGATAATAAATTTAATTAAAAAATTCTTTATCTTCATCTCCTACTCCTTTGAAGTAAAATCATATGTTTTTAAAAATATTTAATTTTAATTTATCAAGATGAATTTATACACTAAAAAACTGAGAAAATGCTTAGAAAAAATATGTCCAAGGCATATTTCCCCCTAGAGCATATAGCATGTCATTTATTTATGAAGAAATAAAAAAACAATAAAACTTGGCATAAGAAAAATAAATATTGGTAAAACTATCAAACAGGCTTATTTAAGGGAACTGCAAAAATACTACATCGGGATCAATGAAGAATGCAATCCCTACAAAGTAATAGGTTCAGGCCTAGATCAGGATATACTGACAAAGGCAAAAACATCCATGCAGAAGGTAGTAGAAGAGTTAATGCTCTTATTTGGCAGTGTAGGAAGAGTTTACTAAAACTTAGATAAAACTCCTTACTAGACTTTTAAACCTGAAAATAGTAATCAAAAACTCATCATTCTATGATTAATTCAATTCCGAATGGGCAAGCTATAGAATATATATATTAGCTGTGTTCAGTGTTCAGTAAAACCTGCTAACAATGATTTTAACTTCATATAAATTTTCATAAGAATTTGATTGTTAAATAAAAAAGTTATGAAAAAAGGGGAGAGTCTCATTTCATTTTTTTAAGTTATATCATCTTCGAAATTCCCCCCATGTTTCTATAAATTTATATGTGTTTCTCCATACATTCTCTGTTTCCTCCCTTACATTATCTACGGGAGATAGTATAAATCCACCACTTTTTCCTAACAATTCTAAAGCTTTTTTTGTAGCTTCTACAACCTCAAACTCTGTTCCATTTTCAATCGTCATTGGCCCGCTCACTCCGCCCCATAAAGCTCTTTTCTTATTTAAAAATTTTTCTTTGATTATATCCAGATCAGTGCCTTTTCCTTCTACAGGATCTATACCGATCAAAACATCTATTCCTGTATCCAGTATTGAGTCTATGATCGGTAAAAAGGCGCTTGTAATTATATACCCAAATTTTTTTCCTGCCTTGTGTATCAGGTCTGCCTCTTTTTTTATTGTCGGAGCTATAATCATCTTATATATCCCAGGAGTCCAGAACTCTGTAGTCTCATACCATCCTCTCCTTACTATAAGGTCGACATCAGTATGATTCAGATATACCTCTATCTGCCTTATATTCCAATCATTGATTATTTTCGCATATTCTCCAATGATCTCAGGTTTAGATAGGGACAGTATCATTATATTTTCAAATCCTGACAACCATGACATTGCATCTGCACCCATAATAAGAGAATATTTTTTTTCATTAAATAAATTTCTACCTATTTCGCCAGCAACCTGCAGCAGCCTGTGCTTTTCAGCTATTTTTTTTGATACTGCTGCCTCTTCCTTTAATTTTTTTATTTCTCTGTTACCAATCGGGCCAAAGAAATATTTTAATTTTTCAAGGTCCTCTTCCGGCTTTACCAGTACTTCTTTTGCTCTTGGTATAATATAATCATCAAATATAGGAAAATGATCTTCACTTGGCCAATTATTCCACTGGACGATCTTCTGATTCAAATCTCCTGCAGGTGTTTTTATGTTTCTGTAAAAATACACAAAACCATTTTCATTTTCTTTCCATTCTTTAATTTTAATGCATTCACTGAAATAATGTTCAAGAGTCCCGACGTTTACAACAGCATCTAATCCAAGATTTACTTCTTCTTCAATTGACTCTACTTTACCAAATTTATTTGACATATTAAAAAACAGCATAAAAGAGCATGGTATATAGTCCACCTCACTGCCCTCTATTGAACCCAGCATTCTATCTCTTGATGTCATATGATCTATCATAGTTACCTTCTATTTTTTTTAAATTTATACCTGATTGCAAAAACTGTTAAAAATTATTCCAGCTTTTGCAATAAGGTATAATTATCATCTTATCATCAAATTTAATACATATCTGGATCACAGGTACCTATTCCAGGTCTGTAAAAATTAAATACTACATTAGAGTGATCGGCAAGCACTGACATCGGAACTGACGTATCTATGATTTTTTTGGAAATCATAAATGTAGTAAGTCTCATGCCAAATTTATTATCAAAATGGCCCGGATGCCATATTGATACTTTATCACTTTTAAAGGTCTCCACTGCTCCAACAGTGATAGCCTTTTCAGGAATCTTATAAATTGCTCCACCCCCTGATGTCCTTGCATTCTGTACCAGGGTTAGTGGGTGAAGTTCAACTACACGCGCCTTCAATTTTTTATATTCCTCCAGGCTCGGCGGTTGGTCTTTATATTTCCCTTCCCTACGTAAAGGGTCATTAAAGGCCCAGTGTTTTACTTCTCCCTGGCCACCCTGCATGATCAAACATTTCACATCATCATAGGATTTTGAGTACTCTTCAATGTTGGCAACAGTTAAGAAGTGGAGATTTTCATCCGGCATTCTAAATCTTTTATCAATCCTGTTGAAGCAAAGTTCCAGATCTGTTTTGGTAAAACTTAGAGGATGGTCAGCGGATACTTCTTTGCCATCTTCATACCATTCATCCATAGCCCAGAAATGTCCTTCCCTTACATCGATCTCTAGATCATTAATAATTTGAGCTACTAGGGGTAACTGTTCGGTTGGCCCAATAGGACCGCATATGCCGGTAGGATTATCGGATGTGGAGTTTTTCCAGCATTTTATATATTCCAGAGCCTCAGCTAGATAAAATGAATCAAGATCATCAAAAAAGTTTATCTTAAAGCCGGGCCTCGATAAATTTCTTATATCTTTTTCCGTTAGTTTATAAGCTTCTTCCAGTATTCCGCTGTCCAGCGTCGTATAATCCCACCATTCAGGTGATATTTTGCTAATATTCCTCATAGTTAACTCCTCGTATAATAATATAATAAATTTTAAATACAAATTATTAATTTTATTAATTTTCAATTAGTTCGATATCAAACATTTTACAGAATTCTTTAATATCATCTTTTAAGTTTCCATAAGTCATATGTATATACTCACTTCTAAGGTTTTCAATGAATTTTTCCATATCTCCTTTGATTTTAACCAAAGCATGGGGCCACATGGGATATCCGCATTCTTTAATAAAATCTTCTCTATCCGACTCATCTACTTCAAGAGCCTCGCCTTCGGTAAGATGCAATATATATTTACCATCTATTCTGGCTAATCTAATGAGAGTAACAGTTCCAGGTTTGGCAATTAATTTTGTACAAATACCACTGGCTTTTGCTTCCAGATAGGGTTGATAACATAATTCGACTTCTCTTCTAGGATCTATAGTCAGCTTTGGTGAAGCAGCGCCATCATCAATTAATTTTATAATATTGCTATCACTACTTGCCAGATTTACATCTGCCGTAAATACTGGTTCATCATTATTCTTTAATAAACTTAAGATATATGAGGAAAGTGCGCCATTTGAATCATTCAGGCATGCTGATATAAAACCCCTGTTTGCAAGCCTGCTTTGCGCAAGGCAAGCAGAACAATAATTGTCACTTAGATCAAAAGTGCACTTTAATCCGGTAAAATCATACCTTTCTTTTTCAATAAGGTCCTCAAGTGCCAGACTGATTTTTATAGAATTCTCAAAGACTTTATTAAATTCAGGGATTTTTTTGTATTTTTTATCCAGCATATTATAATAGTCTTTAACTTTTTTCTTATCAATTTTTTCAGCTTCGATTACCAGTGTATATTGGTCTGTATAACCGGTGATTATCCCAAATTCTTTAAGCCATTGATTTGCATCAACCCTTCCAGTTAAGATACCCATACCCTGTCCACCGATAGAGCCATATCTTGACCGCCTTAAAATATTTTTAGCCCTTGATGCATTTGAAAACGCAGAAATAGTCTTTGTTATATCTTTGTTTTTTATATCCCCATATATTACACTGTGTTTTATTCCAATTTCATCCAGACCCCCATGGGTTGCAGCTAAACCTCCTATGGACCAGGCTTTCGAGTCAGCCATAGTATAAAGAATAACTGGTTTTCCCATATTTCTTATAAACTGTGTTATCTGATCTGGCCAATTCCATGTGGAGATATAGACAAATATAACGTCGATATCCTCAACAAGGAACTTCCTCTCAACATCTTCAAGTTCATGAAAACTTGCTATTATATCCTTTGTCTTTATTAACTCAAATTTGCCTTTCAGTTCATTTTCAACTCTTTTTAGATTTTTATCATCTACCCATTTCTCACCAGTCTCATTTAAAGCTTCCAAATGGGTAGGGCAGGTAACATTGATTAAGCCTATTTTTGGTCTTCTCATTGTACCTCCAAAATTATTTAATTTAATAAAGGTCAATCTAACTTTTTCTATCATATTTTTTATATACCTTAATACTTCAGTGCCTCATCTATCATAATAAAATAATTCTCCAGGGGAATATAATTGGGAATAGAATTACCCGAACCTATTGCAAACCTACCTTTTACAGAGCAAAAGTCAATAATATTTCGGACATATTTTCTAAGCTTATCATGTTCAAACCTTGCCAGTTTATCTATGTCTGCTCCACCAAGCAGGGCAATTCTGCTGCCATATAATTCTTTTGATTCTATGACCGGAGAACTTTCATCATGAAAAGAATGTTTTCCATCGATATTTACATAATCTATTAGATCTTCCATTATTTTATTTAGATCACCGCAAGAATGTAAAAAATACAGAATATTTTTTTCATGGGCCATTTCTGAGTATCTTTTATGCCAGGGAAGGACTAGTCTCCTGATATCCTCGGGAGAAATAAGAGTCCCCATATTATACCCCATATCATCTCCCGGAAAGATAGCTGCAATATTATCTATTTCAAGCAGTCTTATATAAAATCTCTCCATCAGCCCTCCTATTTTATCTGCAACCTCCTGGACCAGTTTATAATCGTCGAATATTTTTTTGCAAAGACCTTCATAGCTCAAGATTTTAGTCAGAATCTCTAATAATCCACCGCCATGTGCTGCTATTAATCCCATACCCTCAGGCAAGTTGTCAGAGATATATTCCCAGATAAAAAATAGATCTTCTTCTACTTGTGGCCACGGGTATTTTTCATAATCCTCCCAATTAGAGATCATCCCCTCTTTTGTCTCTGCCCACACCCTATCCCTGTTTCTAGGTCCAGGACCTGTATCTCTAGTGATCCTGGACTTTGAAGGAAAATCCATGCTGATCAAAGTCTCAAAAACAAAATCATATCCCATGCTCTGCCAGAAGGCTATTTCATTATCAACCCATCTGGTGACATTATCTTTATTCTGTCTAGAAAGATCGATCCAGCCTTCAAGTGGTTCTCCAATTACTTTGGGATCGACCCACTCCCTTCCCAATAAGTCTTTAATAACCGGTTTTTTTATGGTGTAGTCATCTAAAATATACTCGATCAGTGGCGGCTTGCCTGATTGGATATTACCTTTTATATAATCGAGAAACCTTTTAATATTTGGTTTTGGTTCTGTTAAAGGTACTTTATAATTGCCCATCTTCAAATATAAATATTTTCTTCCTTAACTATTATGAAATATTACTTTAGTTCAGGCAGATGGTCAGATTCTACCTTTAGCATCGTCTCCATCATCTCTCTGGCCTTTTTTATATCATCAATAATCGGGTCTATTGCCAGTGCCTGGAATAAGATCTCTTTGGATTTTTCCTGATAAGCCTCCACCAGTAATTTTTGTATTGATACCTGCAGCTGACATAATCCTGCAATAGCTTCTGGGAGCCGCCCGACTTTTACGGGTTTTACTCCTTTAGAGTCAACCTGTATGGAGACTTCTACGATAGCATCCTCGGGCAGATTCTCAATAGCATAGCCTGTATTTGGGACATTTGCTGCAAGTTCTCTTTGATTTGTATTAAATTCAATGTCACAAATGATCGGGACCATTAATTCCCTGCTGGGATCAGTCAGGGAAAGGTTTAACATCGGTTCCCTGTCTGTAAGAGGGATTTCACCCTTAATAGCTCTTTCTATCCGAACTGCCTGGTCCTGGGACCAGAGTTCATAGCTGGGTCTGTTAAACTTGCCTTCGATTATATAATCAAGGTCACTACCGGTCGCACTCAATTTATGCGAAACAGAACCTATTCCCCAGTCTATTAGTTTAGGACCAGCAATAGCATGTGCAAAATTCAAATACTCTCCCGGATGGCTGGGAGCAGGGTAGGTGATCAATCCGAATAATTTATATAACTCTGTAGTAAGAGGATCAGATTCCCAGTCAAATTGAAATATTCTTTTATCGATTTCCGGGTAGAGATCTTTACCTGTCTTTTTATCAATTATTTTTAATGCCCAGTGAAAATGATTTAACCCCCCGACTGTAAGTTCTATCTCATCAACCGGTTTTTCGAGTATTTCTCCTATTCTGTCCAGGGTCTCGATGGGTCCGTGGCATAAGCCCACTGCCTTTATTTTCGTTAATTTGCTGACACCCAGGCACACCCTGCTTTCCGGATTTGAAAAATTTATAAGCAGTGCATCCGGACATAATTCTTCCATGTCTTTAGCTATAGGGATCATTATATTAAGGCTCCTCAATGTATGAAAGGCAGCACCAGGTCCACCATTCTCACCGAATACATGTTTAAAACCATATGCAGCCGGTATATAAAAATCTTTCTGCCACATCTCCCACCTGTCTCTGGCTACTGACACAACAACATAATCAGCATCCTTGAGCGCTTCCAGTCTATTTGTGGTCGAGCTTATCCTTGCCTCAGATTTATAATAATCTCTGATCAACAGTGAAAGTTTATACATCCTGTCCAGGGCCTTTTCATCGATATCTACGAGGATTATTTCCATATTGAATTCCTTCAACCTTTCTGAAGAAACTAGGTCAGCAATTGCTCCCTGTCCAAATCCAGCACTACCTGCACCAATTATTACTACTTTTAGATTTTTCATATTTTTTATCTCCTTTTCTGTTTAATGTGAATACCCGGATCAGTAACCTGTATATTTTTCACCAAATTTATTTAAAAAGATATAATCTTCAGCTCTTCCATAATCTCTATCCGGGGGAACTTCATTCTTCACACCAATTGTTATATAAGCCAGTACCTGATGGTCCGTAGGTATTTTTAATAATTCTTTTAATCTTTTTTCTTTAAAATACCCTACCCAGCATGAACCATATCCCAGGGCCTCCGCCATAATCACGATATTTTCCAGGGCAATAGTCACATCAACAATCTTCCACTTTTTTCCACCCCTAGCAGGGGTTATTATCCCCAATATGAGCTTATTTGATTCTCTTACCCATTCCTGTTTACCGCTTATTTCAGCAATGAGGTCAATCACATCTTTATCTTCAATTACCATCAATTTCCATGTGCGGTCTTCATATGGAACCGGTGCATGCATGGCAGACTTCAAAATAGTCTTCATATCATACTCAGGTATATCTGTATTTTTATATTTCCTTATGCTTCTTCTCTTTAAAATAAAATCATATTTTTTATTCATGATATTATCTAATCCCTCAAATCAATATTATTTCTAAATCCCCTATTGTCTTATTCCATTTCCAGCAATTTCTCCGCAGTTTCATGGTCAGTAACAATTGAATTTATTATCTTTCCATTTAATGCACCGTATATAGCATCAGTTTTTTCTACCCCGCCGGCAATTCCTATAACATATCTTACCCTTTTTATTTGCTCTAAATTCATACCGATTACTCTGTTATCAAGTACGGTCTCGCAAATGTTTCCATTTTTATCATAAAAATATGAATTGATGTCTCCGACTGCGTAGGTATTTGAAATGCTTGCAAAATCTTCCTTACTGATATAACCATCCCTGTACAACATTGTGGAAGGTTCCGGTTTAATACTGCCGATCCCTACAAGGGCTATGTTGACTTTATTAAATTTCTCCATGGTATTTTTAACATCCGTTTCAGATAATAATACTTTTTTTGCCTCCTTGCTGTTTAATATGGCTGGGACATGAAGGTAATAACACTTGGCCTTAAACACCCCAGCTATCCTCCTGCTGAGTTCTGAAGCATTTACTTCCCTTGGTATCTGATTCGAACCTCCCGTTATTTGAACAACTGTTATATCATTTATATCTACTCCTTTTGGGAGTTGATTTACCATTTCAAAAATAGTAGTCCCCCAGGCAACTCCTATTACATCTCCTTTGTTGACCATATCGACCAGAAAATCTGCTGCGGCTTTACCAATATTTTTCTTAGTGATTTCATAATCTACTGAAGTATCGGTTACAACTGCCCTGTAAATACGGAATTTTTCTTCAAGCGCATCTTCAAGGTCTAAATAAGTTCCTTCCATGTCCTGTATAGATATTTTTACTATACCTTCTCTTATTGAATCCTCGAGGAGCTTTGAAACCTTTAATCTCGACATCCTTAATTTATTGCCAATATCGGTTTTTGACAAACCATACTGGTAAAACAATTTACAGATCTTTGTTTTTGATAACTGGTCTTTCAATACTTTTGTCCTCCAAATCCTTTTATTGATAATTATTTTAAGCTTTTTTTAATTCACTCACATTCATAATAGAAAAATCCTTAGATCAACCATTATAATATGCTAATTCTTTATTAAAAGATAAAGAAAAGATCTCTTCTATAAGATTTTTTGCCTGCCTTTTAGATCTGGCCCGGGGATCTATAGACAGGTTGCTTAATAACCCTCCTTTACTTTTTTTAATTCTTTCTTAAACTTATCATAACTTGATTTTTCCATATATTTTTTTATTATCTCATCCAGTTTTGAGACTTTGTCGCTACTTATGACAGGTCCGGGAGGGTAGTTTTTTTTAAGGATCCTATTTAATTTTTCCTTTATTTTTTTATTGACAGCGTTCCTGGAGTAGTCTTTATATAAACCCCTGAAAAAAATATCCGAATCCCAGTAGTTTTCGCTCAATATTTCATTATGACCTGGTGAATCCAGAAAATTTTTTCCAATCCCATTTTTTTTCATAAATTCTATATCAATCGTCTTATCGTCTACTTTTATCTTGCGGTTAAATATAAAATCATAATAACTGTCCATCTCGCTGTCTATTAGCAACTGCTCTAGGCTTACACCTTGGTCGGGTCCGATAATTCCTCTGACTCCCACATTATCTACCCCGGCTGCAAATGCCAGAGCAGCATTTACACCTTTTTCAAAACCAGATTGATAATTGTCATCAATAGAATCTGTTATTCCGGTAGAGGCAAGGCAGTATTTGAAGCCATAAAAATCTGCCAGTTGTTTTCCAGCAAGTGCAAGGATAGCCTGATTGGGTCCTCCGAATAAGGGCAATTCGAGGTTGTTTTTATTCATACAGTGAGTGGCAAAAATATAATCGAAAAATAGAGTCTCTGGGTTCATCAGCATTAAAACAACTACCCCTGCCCATAAGTTGGCATTTGATAATGTCAGGGTACCGGCATAGGTAGGCGGTGCGTGATATCCCATCCAACACCAGTTAGTTGTAAGAACCTTCATCTTGTTTTTTGAAAATTCTAAAGCTACCTCGATGTCCTTTTGAGCAAATTCCAGATTTGCTATGGGCTCGAATTCAAATTCTACAAGAGACCCGTTTTTTAATTGGATTTCATTTTCCGCTACTACTTTTGCCATTTCAATAATACATTTTGTACAGTTCAGAGAGTGATGCATCTGATTTTTAAATAATCTGTTTTTTGAATAAAGATATAGGAGATAATGCTGTATTATGCTAACAGTGTCATCATCGTGTCCGTACGGTTTTACAAAACACGAAACCCTCTTAAAGCCAAGCTCATTTCCGATTACTATGGACTTAAGTATATCCGATATTGTTGCCTTTCTCTTTTTTCTGGTCTCAAAATCAATAAAACATTCCAGATTTGCAATATTCATAATACTGTCAATGTTATGCCTTTCTTCATCCAGATCTTCATATTTTTCATAATATTCGGAAGTATTTTGTATGACTCTTTTTATAATATCCTCAACTAATTTTTTAGGCATCTTTACAATTTTGTTTTCAAAGTCGACATCAAACTTGTTTTGTTCAAAAATATCCAATACTTCTTTGTGCGGTAATTTTACACCTATTTCTTCCAGTACCAGTAAAGAACTCTGGTGTATTTTTTCCAGTTCTTTATCACTTAATATTTTTGTACTAAATACTTTACTCATCTTCATCACCTTTATAGATTCTTATTTCTTAATATCTTTTATTAGCTTAATTCGGGTAAATACTCTGCTTCCGCCTTTAGCATTGTCTCCATCATCTTTTCAGCTCTATCGACATTATCAATAATAGGGTCTATTATAATCGCCTGGAAAAAGATCTTCTTCGATTTTTTTTTAAAAGCTTCTACAATCAGATTTTGAATATAGGCTTGTGTGCTGCACATACCGGCAATAGCATCAGGGAGTTTTCCGACCTTTACAGGCTTTATGCCTTCAGCATTTGCCTTGATAGGTACCTCTATTATTACGTCTTCAGGAAGATTGGAAATAGCAAAACCCTTGTTCATGACATTCCCTCCTATCTCTATCCTGTCCCTGTTGAATTCCATGTCACAGATCAAAGATATGGAGATCTCCCTGCTCGGTTCGGTAATATCTTTATTTAAAAGTATATCCTTATCAGTAATAGGAAGGTCGCCTGATAACACCCTGTCTATCCTTTCCACCTGATTTTGTGACCACAGCGTGTAGCTTGGAGTATTGGACATTCCTTCAATAAAAAAGTCAAGGTCGGTTACCTTAGTACTGGGGCTATAGGATATAGGGCCTATCCCCCAATGGATGAATCTTGGTCCCGCTATATCAAAAGCAAAATTCATATATTCCCCGGGATGACTGGGTGCGGGAAATGGAAAAAGCCCGAATATTTTATACAAGACCGGGGTAAGGGTATCAGCATCCCAGTCAAAATCATATATTTTCTTGTCAAGTTCAGGATAGAGGTCCTTTCCTGTTTTTTTATCTGTGACTTTCAACACCCAGTGAAAGTGATTAATACCTCCGATTGTCATATCGATCTCTTCAACAGGTTTATTCAGTACCTGACCAAGTTTAGCGAGAGTTTCCATTGGGCCGTGGCATAACCCTACATTTCTTATTTTGGTTAATTTGCTTACCCCCAGGCAGACCCTGCTTTCTGGATTGGAATAGTTAAATAAATATGCATCAGGGCATAATCTTTCCATATCCCTGCATATAGGTATCGTGATTTTCAGGCTTCTCATTGCATGAAATGCAGCGCCCGGACCTCCATTTTCACCAAATACATGTTTGAAACCATATGCAGCAGGGATAAAGAAGTCCTTTTGCCACAGATCCCATCTTCTTACAGCAACAGAGGTTATTACATAATCTGCCCCCGGCAAGGCTTCGAGCCTGTCAGGCGTAGCCTCTATCTTTATATGCGATTTATGGAAATCTTTAATAAGGTTTGCAAGCCTGTACATCCTGTCCAGCGCTACCTTGTCAATGTCGACCAGGACCAATCTTACTTCAAACTCTTTTAATTCTTTACTGGTCATAAAATCTGCAAGGACTCCCTGGCCAAAGTCTGCACTTCCTGCTCCGATTATCACTATCTTCAATTCTTTCACAATCAAACTCCTTAATTTAAAATAATTTTTATTCCAACTTTTACGGATTTATACTTATAGTCTTGATAGCATATTCCAGCTCCTTTTTAAAATTCTCCAGGAAACTGCTATCTTTAATATGATGGCCTATAATATCGTCAAGCTTTTTCACTATGCTCTCATCTATGACCAGTTTTGGAGGAAGGTTCTCTTTTAAGATCTCTTGGATTTTATTTTCTATCCTGTCCAGTGTCATATTCCTATTATTTCTCCAATCTTTATGCCATTCCCTAATAAAAATATCAGAATCCCAGTACAGGTCATCGTTCTTTTCAAATTCTCCGGGGCCGGTAGAAAAATTACCGCCAATGCCGACATTTTTTATTCTTTCAAAATCGATTGTGTTATCATCGACTGTATAATCATGACCGAATATGAAATTAAGATAACTTAAGAACTCATTGCCGATTACCAGCCTTTCAAAGCTGGAGCCTTCATCAAATCCTACAATACCTTCCACTCCGCACTGGTTAAAACCCAGCATCCTGGGTATGGTTGCCGAGACTCCCTTTTCAAACCCAAATTGAAAATCATCTAAAAAAGCATCACTGATATTAGAATTTGTATAACAGTTTTCAAATCCATAAAAATCAGCCATCTGTTTTGCCATAAAAGCAAAAATAGACTGGCTGGGACTGCCATATAAGGGTAATTCACTGTCACCTTTTTTGGTTATATGTGCAGCGCTAATATATCTTGCAAATGCATTCTCGGGATTCATTAAAATTATTATTGCGGTACCGGCTAGTATATGGGCATTCAGGAGAGTCACTGTAGAAGCATAGTTTAATGGAGTGATTTTTCCCATCAGGGCAAAATGTGTGGTTCTCACCCTCAATTTGTTACAGGCAAATTCATATGCGATCGCTACATGATCAGGACAGTATTCTAAATTACCTACCGCCTCTAATTCGTATTCCAGCAGGTCTCCGCTCCTTAACTGGAAGTCATCTTCGGCTACGGTTTTCGCCATTTCTATAAGACATCTTGCAGAATTGTATTTCCTGGTCATTCCCATAAAATACCTTTTTTTAGAATATAGGTAGAGAAGATAATACTGTATTACGTCAACAAGTTCCTCGTTATGGTTGTACTCGTCAGGAACAACAAATGCTGATACCCTGTCTATATTCTCCAGTCCATTTGCCAGCATGATAGCTTTGATAATATCGGCTAGATTGCTCTTCCTCCTGATGTGTGAGACTGGTTCAAATATCTCATAGGTATTGCCAAGGCTCATCCAACCCTTCATAGTATGGTCCATCTTTTTATACCTGGGATGTCGGATGAAAAAGGTCTTATTATTATCAAGCTGCTGTTTGAGGCATTCCATAATAAGGTCTCCAGGAAATCTTACTACTTCATTATCAAAATCTACATCAGCCTTATTTTCCTTTAAGATCTCAAGTACTTTTTTATTTGGAACCTTAAAACCTATTTCCTTTAATATCCTCAAAGACTCATCATGTATCTTTTTTACAGACATTTCGCTTAAAGGTCTTATATTGTATTCTTGACCCATTAGATCACCTCCTAAAAACCTTTTCCTGGTCTTTTATTGAATCTGGTATTTTTTAAAATACTATTTCCACTTTTATAGTCTTGTCTCTTTTCCCGGGCTTTAATTTTTGCTGGAAAGCATCATTTATTTTATCCAGTGTAAATTTATGAGTAACTATATCTTTTGCAGGAAATTCCCCATTTCTTAAGATCTCCACAGCTAATTGAAATTCCGGGACCAGGTTCCACATCCCGAATGCCCCGGACGCAGTTATTGTTGCATCTTTTATCAGGATGTCCCAGAAGCTTATATTTACTTTTTCCTCAAACAGGCCGGTAAATACAAGCTTGCCCCCCTTCCGCAATATCGAGATCCCAAATTCCAAAACTTTCCCCTTAACTCCTACACTTTCAAAGACACAATCTACACCCATTGAGCCTGCATCGCTTATTATCTTTTCAGCCAGGTCTTTTTCCCCTGGATCATATATCTTTGAGACTCCCATTTTTTCTACTATTCTTCTTTGCAGGGGATGCTTTGCAGTGACAAAGATCTCCCTTGCTCCAGCTTTTTTTGCTACTGCTATCAAAGCAATTCCTATCGCACCCGCTCCCAGTACAGCTACCCTGTCAGAAATCGAGACTCCTCCCCTGTGAACTGCGTGAACACCGACGGTCAATGCATCCAGTGTCGCAGCTTCCTCAAATGATATATTATCTGGAATGATAAAGAGATTACTGGCTGGTACATTCATGTACTCTGCAAAACCTCCGGGATATTCATATCCGATTATCTTAAGGTCCTTGCAATCCTCATATAAACCTACCCGGCAGTATTCACATTTCATGCAGGGATAAGGCGGGATAACTACGACTCTGTCCCCGATCTTTAGACCGGTTACTCCTTCTCCAGGTTTATCAACTATCCCTGCTGCCTCATGGCCGTAGGTCTTTCCCAGGACCTTTTTCTCTATAATACTGTCCGGTTCCAATTCAGGGTAATTACCTTTATAATAATGCATGTCGCTTCCGCAGATACCGCATGCTTTTACCTTTATCCTTACCCAGCCATAAGATGGCTCCGGTATTGGGACCTCCTGTACTTCCATATTTCCAGGTTTTACCAGTATGGCTGCTTTCATATATTTTTTCACCTTTTATATCCTCCGTAGTCAATATTTGTTTTTGGTCTTATTATTTAAAATCGATATTATAAGATTTTAATAACCTGTTAATCTCATTTAATTTTTCGCTGCTCACAGGCAGGGGTTCATATCTTTTAAATAATTCTTTTTCTTTTTCCATCGCCCGGGATACCGTACTCTTTGCCCCATTTTTTTTCCAGGTATCCCAGGGTGTCCTGTCAAAAAGATCCGGATACCAGATTATTTCTCTAAAGTTTTTTAGAGTCATTTCATTTCCAAGAAAGTTGCCCCCGGCACCCTCCCTTTCAATTTCTTTATAAGCATCCCCTGCTTCAATTATATCAAATCCAGAAAGTATTTTTATAAAACTTCCGGCCAGTTCATTATCTATAATAAGCTTGGTAAGATTTGCGGCATTATCAGCCCCACATATTCCGAGATGGCCAAATATATCTCCCCTGGCCAGCGTACCATAGGCAAGAGTTGAAGAGGCTTCTATTCCATACTGCGCATCTATACATTTAGAATCACTCATACCGGTATTGTTATATACTGGAAATCCGTAATACCTGCCTATTTGAGTCATAGCTGCAGCCATTACAGCTTGCTCTGGTGATCCGAAAGATATCATCTGTGCTTTCATATCAAATATATGAGGGATCCCTCCATAACTGACGGGAAGGCCCGGGTTTATCAGTTGCGCAATAGTGATCCCGGACAGGATCTCTGCATTTTCAAGAGCCAGTGTACCAGCGATACTGCAAGGACCTGTTGCACCTACCTGTACCATCGGACTAAACCCCACCGGGAGTCCTTTTTGCGCAAATGCCAGCAGGATCTCCAGGCTCTCATCCCTGAAGGTAAGCGGGCTTACCGGTTCTATAAAGACTTCATAAAATGGATAAGACTTTAATTCTTCCCTTCCCCCAGCCATTATTTCCATCATCTCTATAATTATTTTGGCTGAACTTCCGCTAAAGACCCATCCGGTAAAAGGTTTGTCGGTCAAAGCCAGCAGATGATAAAAAGTTATAATATCTGAGATCTTAAAAGAAACATCAGAAGGGACGACCATGGCTCCTACCATATTTATATTATCCAGAGAACCCCCAATAGCTATAGCTTTTTTCAAATCTTCCACAGTAGGATTACGTCTTTTTAAAGTCTCCTGGTCGACTATTTGGTACTGTCCGGAGCTCCCGTTGAAATTGAACATGTCATAGCCAAATTCCGCCTTTTTATCGCGGTCACGTCCGTAGAGTATATGTTTTTTTCCTGATCTCTCTATTGAATCCAGGACAAGCTGACCTGGCAGTTTTACAGTTTGTGTTTTTTTGTCTATAACTGCCCCTGCACCGTCCAGCCTTTCCAGGATTTCTTTATTTGCTATCTTTACTCCAATATTTTCTAAAATATCCAGTGAGGTCCCGTGGATGACCTGTAATTCTGGATCATGAAGTATTTTATATTCTGGAATATTATACTTAAAACCCATTCTATCCCTTCAATCCAAATAATTTTCATATTTTTTGTTATTTTACCGGACACTTTTCACCGGATAACCGACAAAAAATATCTCGACAAAGCTTTTTGTCCCGACTACAGCCTTCAGACCTTCTTTAACCTGGATGATATCACCGGACCTAAGATCCAGATGGTCATTACCGGTAGTTATTTTTACCTCGCCATCAATTATTAACATCACCTCGTCATTCGGGTAGGTAAGCTCAAAGGAATTGTTTTTCATCTTAAATACACCGCAGGACAACTCCTTTTTACTGCCGTATTCTGACAGGGTCACCTCATATGTATTTTCAAGAGTCTTGTTACCAATTACAAAAGGGTTAAATTTATAGCTTCCTTTTTTAAATACTCTATAGCCGTTCATAATAATTGCTCCAATCTTTTTAAATACTTTTAAGTTGTATATATTTTAGTCCGATCAAATAAAAGACTATAAGCTTCCCTCGATTTTTCTCTTAAAGGCTTCTTTAAAAGCTTCAAGAGCTATTTTCTTTCTATCTAGTATCTGTTCCGGTGTGTATAAACCCTGGTAGATCTCATTACCCCTGTAGTCCATAGCAAGGATTCCGCTTCCAAAATCATTACTCCAATATTTGACAAGGCCGTGAGCATCTTCTATTATCTCTTCTCTGGAGCCGAAGACTGCAGTATCCTGCAGGTCAATATAGGTGCAGAAACAGGATCTACCGGCAAACCTTTCCCCAAACTCTTTTATTCCAAGGAGCCTTGAGGTATTAAGATTAAATACATCAACACATATTTCTATAAAGTCAGGTATGATCTCCTCAATCTTACCATCTGAATGCATCCAGAAATCCAGACCGTGTTTATGAACCTCTTCAGCAATCCTGGCATACCTGGGTTTAAATACCCTCCGCCACAGCTCCGGGTTAATAAAAATATTTTTCTGCCCACCCCAATCATCTGTAGAGGCAAATGCATGTACCTTACCTTTTAAACTGACAGCAAGGTTGTCAATTAGCTGCAGCTGGAAATCTACAATTTTATCCAAAGCATATTCTACTTTTTTTAAATCAGTTGCGAGCCCGATAAGGGTTTCATCAAAGCCAAGCAGGAAATGTAGCCTTTCAAAAAGCAGTCCAAACCAGGTAACATAGCAATATTTATCCTTATAATTTTCAATAATTGATAAGATTTTATCAAATCTGCCTGGACCATATGGATCAGGAAATTTGTAACTTTTTATATCTTCCAGGGTTTTTAGAGGCCCCTCCATAGGAATTCCACCCGCCGATAAGGTGTCTCCATAACCCCATATAACGCCCCATTCATCCTCTTTTCTTGCGTCTTTTTCCTCTACGTAATCTTCTATATCAAAAACAAAGGGCTTATATTTTTTAGGTTTCCAATTTTTAGGTGCCCCAAAATAAAATTCCTTCAGGTCTGTCTCACCAACCAGTTCAAATGAAACTGGAATTTTATCCACTTTTTCTAATCTAATTGCAGCTTTTACTCTTTCTAAGCTATTCAAAATATCACCTTTCTAAACATATTAATTAAAAATTTTCAATAACTATATCACCTGTAATACCCAAATTCCTCTATCGCATCAAACATTGCAACAAGATTTCCCCATGGTACTTCTGGCTCTATATAGTGTGTAGGCCCTATTACAAAACCTCCATCCTTTCCTATGGTCTCCATCCTTAGTTTTACTTCCTGCCTTACATCCTCAGGTGTCCCAAAAGGCAGGTTTGTCTGCACTCCAATGGCTCCCCAGAAGGAAATTTTGCTACCATATTTCTTTTTGATTTGTGCAGGGTCTATGCATTCTGGCTGGATTGGGTTTAATACAGTAACCCCAACTTCTATAAGTTCATCTATTATTGGTTCTATATTACCGTCAGAATGGTAGAATATATGGATATCAGGCTTTACAGCCTTAGCTGAGACAATTACTTTGGCAAGCCTTGGTTTTAACCATTTTCTCCATTGCTGCGGGCTTATTAACATACCGGTCTGCATTCCAATATCATCTCCGAGCATTAAAACATCCACATTTGCCATTGCAAACCTCCTTGCCATTTCTATCCGGAGCTTAAGAAGCTTACCAAGTAAGCACTCAACTATTTCTGGCTTAGCTATCATATCCATCATAAGTTCCTCAAAACCTCTAATCAGCCATGCCTGTTCAAAGAAGGTCTGGGCAGAAACACCTGCAACAGCCATTCCCTGGTCATGCAAATTTTTTACTTTTTCATCAAAATGAGCATGACGGTATTCTTCCATAAAATCCGGTATAGGATAGCCAATTATATCATTTACACTTTCAGCAAACTTCAGAGGTGATATAATATGTTCAAAATGAAAGTCGGTGTTTGCACTCTTAACATGACCGATCCCCCACTCGTCATTATAGAACCCCGGTACATCTGCCCTTTCACTAAAATACTTTGAAAAATCTACTACTTTTTTTGTAGGTTTAAAATCGAGCAACCTGTAGTCTATTTCAAAATACTTATAATAATCAGTTTCACCTGTATTTTTTTTGAATTTTTCATAAAATATTGGTGAAAGACCCCAACTTAAATCTCGTGGGACTCTATCAGGAATTCCCCTTGATATTGCTGTCAGAAGACGTTGTCTAGAATTCATTTACCATACCGTATATTTAATAAAAAATTATTTTTTATTAGGTCAATACTTGGCTCCTGTCATGCTTATGCCTTTTATAAAATTACGCTGAAAAATTAAATAGACTATTATAATAGGAATAACTACGAGCGTAGATGCAGCCATACTGGATCCTGGATATTGACCGTGTGCCCTGGTGAAGTGCCCTAATACTACCGGAATTGTTTTCATCTCATTACTGTTAATTACAATCAATGGCCATAATAATTCATCATAAGTCCAAACAAATATAAGTATTCCCAGAGCTGATAATATGGGTTTGGTAAGAGGAAGAATTATCCTTAAATATATTTTAAAATCACTTGCTCCATCAATTTTAGCTGCATCAATCAAGGAATCAGGTATTCCATATATAAATTGTCTCAGCAGGAATACTCCAAAACCAGAAATTAAAAATGGTAATATTATTCCTATATATGAATCTAACAGTTTCATCTGGCTTACAAGCAAATATAGCGGCACTAAAATAACGTGAGTTGGAAATAACAGGCTTGACAATACCAGTGTAAATAATGAATTATTACCTCTGAATCTCATTTTTGCAAACATATACCCTGCAAGCGATGAAGTAAAAAGAACAAAAAAAGTAACCAGGCCTGAAGTAAGCAGGCTGTTAAACCATGCCCTTTCAATTGGTATTTCTTCAAAAACAGTTTTAAAATTCTCTAAATAAAATGATCTCGGGAAAAGAGTAATTGGTGAGGCAACAATTTCCGTATTCGTCATAAATGAAGATAGCAGCATCCATACAAATGGAAATATAAAAGCAAGGGCACCAATAGAAAGCAGGATATGCAGAATTGTCCTGTAGAAATACAAAAAAGGTTTATGCTTCCTTATTTTTAGTTTATTCATTATTCCACCTGGCTCCTAAAATATCTAATTTGCATAATTACAAAGAACAACATTAGTACAAAAATAATCAGAGAAACAACTGCACCATAACTAAATTTTAAATTTTGAAAACTTTGCTGGTAAAGATTCAACGCTAGGACCTGTGTCGAATTCATTGGTCCTCCCTGTGGATAAGTGGTCATCATATATACGGGTACGAAAACCTTGAAAACATAAATGGATTTTATTATAAATAGAAAAAATATCTGTGGTCGAAGCAACGGGATAGTAATCTTGTAAAATTGCTGGAAGGGATTTGCCCCATCAATTAGAGATGCTTCATAATAAGATTCTGGAATTTCTTCTACTCCAGTCAGCAATATGACTGTCTCTAAACCTATGCTTTTCCACATGTCTAATATTATTATGCAAAAAAGGGCAATTTTTGGGTCCTGTAAGAAAGTCTGGGGTTCCATACCAAAAACATTTGTCAAAAAAGTGCTTAAAACGCCAACTTTTGGATAATATATTAATTTCCATATCAGAGCAGTTGCCGCTAAAGAAGTGACCACAGGTGTAAAATACATTGCAGTATATATTTTTTTAACTACACCATAAGTTCTGTGAATCATTTCAGCTAGAATTAAGGCGATAACTAATCCGACAACTACAAAAATTGCAAGATAGGTAAGAGTATTTGTAAGAGATTTAATAAATACTGGGTCTGTTAAAACCTGCTTGTAATAAGCAATACCTACAAACTTTTCATAAATTTTAGGGCTGGAAAGATTTAATTTCCAAAAACTTATAAACAAGTTATATACAAAAGGCCAGACTGAAAGTAAAATAAAATACGATAATAAAATAAGCGAAGTAACTAATATGTAATAATTAATAGGTTTTTTCCCGCGCAAGTCCTTGAATTTCGATTTATGGTTTTTCTCATCCCATGACTTTGGTTTAACATGAAATAAATTTGAGCCTTTATTCAATTTAAATTAACCTCTTTGAATTTTTTTAGTGGGGCACAATTATATGCCCCACTAATACACTATTATCTGTCTTTAAAGTTGTTTTTCTTGTTCGGCTTTTGTCAATCCATCAGAAATAGCCTGTACAAAATCTTCATAAGAGCCGTCTTCGATAAATACTTTCTGGAATTCCGGGGTCATTATCTGAGCCCACTGATCAAAAGTGGTCTTATGAGGAATTGGAACTATGCCGGGAATGAAGGTTTCGGTCTCAGCCACAGATCTTCCGACCAATGTAGCTGAAGCTTCATCTGCCCACATGCCTTCGTAATCACCATCTTTATAATTATCTACAAATACTTTGTTCAGGATGACTCCTATGCCGGGATCATTTGCAGCATAGAGCTCCATAAATTTCGGCTTTATCAGCTCTTTTGCATAAAGCAGTACTGCATCTTTCTTGGAACCTTCAACCTTCTTTGAGAAACTCATCATCTGTATGGACGGAACCAGATTTACAAGATTACCATCTATTGCCGGTACCTGGTAAAGGTCTATGTTCATATCAGGAAAAGTTCCCCAGGCATAAGTAGTATACCATGGTCCTATGAAGAAGCTTGCTGTTAAGCCTTTTGTAAATGCATCCAATGCTGAGCCTGAAGTAGGATCCCATATATCCTGTTCAACAAATTGATCCAGTATTTCAATTGCTTCCAGTCCTGCTGGAGAATTAAAATCCCAGGTCCCGGTGGCTGCATCAAAAGGACCCCCGCCAAGCTGTCTTACCATGTTTACATATCCCTGGCAGAGTGTCCAGTAATTGTCCAGAGATACACCAGAAACTTTTATTGAACCATCATCATTGTACTGGGTCATCTTTTTGGATATATCTATTATATCATCCCAGGAACTTACTGTTGTTATGTCTACTCCTGCTGCATCAGCCATATCCATATTGACAGTTACCGTATCAAAGTCAGGTCCCATTCTCCAACCTACTCCGTATATCTCACCATCACTACCCATGATTGCATCTACTTTATCAAATGCTTCTGGATAAATAAATTCAGCCATTTCATCCTTGGTAAAAGCATCAGGCGTCAATTTTAAAAACAATTGGGACACATCCTGACCAATAAACCATTCCCCATAACCAAATATTATATCCGGCTCTTCACCAGCTATAACTGCAGGTATTATTTTTTGGCCAAGATCTGACCATCCTATCAGGGTCCACTCAATGCTGACATTCGGGTACATTCCCGTATAATAATCATTAAATGCACCTACAAATGCTATTCCTCCAGGCCAGTCCTGCATCCACATGGAAAGGGTTACTTGTTCTGCAGGTTCCTCTATTTCTGCTGCTTCTTCTTCAGTTACTTCTTCAGCAACTTCCTCTGCTGCTTCTGATACTTCTTCAACTGCTTCTGCTTTACAACTTATTCCCGCAAAAGCCATTGAAGCAATTAAAACAACAGATAACAGCCAAATCAATATTTTTTTCATTTCAATCTCCTCTTTGATTTTAATATTTGCTAAAATACCCTTGAGATTTGTTTGGGAATAGAACAGTCATACTATTTTCTAAAACAAATCTCATTTTTCTTCCAATAAGACCACCTCCCCCTTTTTATCGATTTTTAGATTTTAAAATTTTTTTTCTTTACAGTTTTATGCTTTTAAATTAATAATAAGTATAAAACTATATGATACTTCAAACCACCTCCTTAAAAATTTATACCTGTTTTCTTTATATAATATTTTAAAAATTACTTATTATTATGATAATCAGGCAGAAAAGAAAATATTCTCATTTTAAATGTATATAGACTTTGAAATTATTTTTAGCATATTGTTATTAAATAATACATATGATAGTTTAAAGTACAATATAACAAAAGTCAATATCATATATTTTTAATTATATCATATGCTAATTAATTATTTATTATTTAGAATATAATATCATTTGTAAAAATTTTATTCAAATGATATTATAATTAAAAAGTTTTTATTTGATGGTGGATCATGGCTGACATTATAAGGGAGCTGGAAAAAAAATCTAATATTGCACGGCAAAAAATCCTAAAGATGACTACACAATGTGAAGGCGGCCATCTTGCAGGATCTTTATCATGTACAGACTTGCTTGTTGCATTGTATTTTCATATCTTAAATCACCGCCCTAACGAACCCCTGTGGGAACAAAGGGACCGTTTTATCCTTTCCAAAGGCCATGCAGCTCCCGCTTTTTACGTCTTATTATCGATGAGTGGTTATTTTCCTGATGAGGAATTATTTACCCTGAGAAGGATAAATTCCAGATTGCAGGGCCATCCTGACTGCAAGAAATTACCTGGTGTGGAGATCTCAACCGGTTCTCTCGGCCAGGGTTTTTCAGCTGCGGTAGGAATGGCACTTGGATATAAATATGAAAATCACAATGGACATATATTCTGTCTACTTGGAGATGGTGAATGCGATGAAGGACAGGTCTGGGAAGCTGCAATGTTCGCTTCAAATTATTATTTAAAAAATATAACAGCTATTATTGACCGGAACGGTTACCAGATAGATGGGCCTACTGAAAAAGTCATGAAGCTTGAACCGCTGGATAAGAAATGGGAAAGTTTTGGCTGGAATATATTAGAGATCAATGGTCATGATATGAAACAGATAGTCGGTGCTTTTGAGAATAGCAGGAGTAATAGAAATGTGATTATAGCAAATACCATTAAGGGTAAGGGTGTTTCATTTCTTGAGAACAATAATGCATATCATTCAAAACCGTGCAGCAGTAACGACTGTGAACTGGCAATAAGGGAATTAAATCAAAAACTGAAGCAGATCTAATAAAACTTAGAATTTTTAATAATGGAAAATATTATAAAAACAAACATGAACAAGTCTACAAGAGACGCTTTTGGTGAAGCACTTGTTGAAATCGGGAAGACAAACCGTAATCTACTGGTAATGGACGCAGATCTGTCTCTCTCTACAAAAACCTGTCTTTTTGCCAATGAATTCCCGGAAAGGTTTTTTGATGCCGGTGTTGCTGAACAAAATATGATAGGAGTTGCTTCCGGCCTTTCCAAAACAGGTAAGATCGTAATAGCTTCAACATTAGCTATATTTGCATCTGGAAGAGTTTTTGAGCAGGTAAGAAATACTCTGGTACATTCAGATTGTGATGTAAAAATAGTAGCAACTCATGCAGGAATTTCTGTTGGAAAAGATGGATCTTCCCACCAATCCATAGAAGATATAGCGTTAATGAGGGTCATTCCCGGTATGAGAGTAATTGTTCCTTGTGATGCCTTGGAAACTAAAAAAGTCCTGGAGAAAATAATAGATATTCATGGTCCTTTTTATGTAAGACTTGGAAGAGATGAAGTTCCCATAATAACTCCTGAAGATGAAGAATTTATCCTGGGGAAAGGAAAAGTGTTAAGGAATGGGTGCGACCTAACCATGGTTGGTTGTGGGATGATGGTTTTTGAGATGTTAAAAGCAGCTGATATCCTAGAAAAAAAGGGCTTGCAAGCCGAAGTAATCAATATGCCGTCTATAAAACCTATAGATAGAGATCTTATACTCGAAAGCTGCTCCAAGACAAAAAACGTATTTACCTGTGAAGAACATAGTATTATTGGCGGTCTGGGAAGTGCAGTACTAGAAACTCTGGAAGAGACCAGAGGCATATTTTTAAAAAGAATTGGCATAGGAGATTGTTTCGGAGAATCTGGATTACCTGAAGAGTTATTTGAAAAATATGGATTATCTGCCCATAAAATAGTGGAAACAATAGAGAAATATTTAAAAACTTAGAAGCTTTTTATTAACTATTTTTTTATTATCTATAATTAAAAATTTAAGGTAAAGACATGAATATTAATAACTATAAAAATCAAGATAGAATCAAAGTGGCAATTGCTGGGAGCTATGAAACTGATACAGGTCAAAAGACTTCCACTCTTATAGAACAAATTGAAAACCTGCCCGATATCGAACTTACCAGCTATTACTGCTACGATTTAGGAGAAGCTAAAAAGGTACTGGAAAAAGCGGGAATTTTTGAAAAATTTTCCTATTTTTCACTAAATAACAAACAAAAAAAAGATATTAAACAGAAATTTTATACTGACCGCCTTGAATTATTTATCAGTAATATTAATTATGACACTATCATAGTAAGTGAAATAAATACTGAAAAAGCAGTAGAAATCATTTTTAAGTGCTTGCTGCAAGGAAAGAGTGTAATTAATCTTAATGCCATATCAGAAATAACTTTGGGATTAATTTTTAAAAAGATTGCTGAGCCAGGTTCAATTTATAGTGTAGGTGCGGGTGATGAACCAGCAGCTACCCTTCAATTGATAGAATTTTGCCAGAAACTGGGTTTAAAAATAATTTCAGCAGGTAAAGGTAAAAATAATCCCATTAATATATACTGTACACCTGAAGATTTTTCTGAAAAAGCCAGGGAAGCAGGGGTCAGCCCCAAGAGTATTGCTTCTTTTGTAGATGGAACTAAAACCATGCTAGAAATGGCTATTTTATCCAATGCTACAGGTTACCCCATTGATAAGACAGGCATGCATGGACCCCAGGTTAATGTTAAACAGCTTGCTGAAGTATTTTGCTCCAGGAGAGATGGTGGAATCCTTAATTCTGTTCCAGCTGTAGACTACGCAGTAGGAGATGTAGCTCCAGGAGTTTTTGTAGTTTTTACTTCGGATCAGAAATCAATATTAGAGGAATTGGATTATCTAAAAATGGGTAAGGGACCTAATTTTGTACTTTACAAGCCATATCACCTGGGTAATATTGAATCTCCTCTTTCCCTATATGATGTCATATTTGAAGAAAAACCAACTTTAACTATAAAAAATAATTTTGTTTCTTCTGTTGCTGGAAGGGCAAAAAAAGACCTGCAAAAAGGAGAGCTATTAGATACTGCTGGAGGTTATACTTATTCCGGACTGGCTGTAGATTTTAAGCTGATGAAGGAAAAAGGTTATATTCCTATTGGACTTCTGGAAGGCAGTCAAGTTAAAATAAATATTAAAAAAGATAAGATTATAACTTTTGATGATGTGGAACTTAATATTAATAGTATAAGATATAATTTGTGGAAAATTCAGGAAAGTCTTTTACAAAAAATATGAATAAAAAAACAGATATCATATGCCTTGGAGAAGT
>Ga0307380_10002485_pt1 | contig 26267 bp, 23 predicted proteins | sample UN3MG_FD_202239 | JGI IMG/M metagenome (GOLD analysis project Ga0307380, IMG submission 202239) | Soil microbial communities from Risofladan, Vaasa, Finland - UN-3 | ecosystem: Environmental > Terrestrial > Soil > Coastal area > Acid sulfate soil | place: Finland: Risofladan, Vaasa | collected... | reverse complement strand
GCTGCATCCCCCTTTCCGAGGCGTGGACCTTCTCCGACATCGGCTCAACGGATTTCCTGTCCCCATCCATCATCAACCCGACCACATAACATTGCGCCAGATCCCTGGCTTCCGCTCTCTTAATGTAAGGAGTATACAGCGCCATGTAGTCGTCTATCCCGAAAAATACATTCTTGGTTCCCATGATGGATGCATATCATATCTTTCAAAACTTTTCAAGATAATATGTCGGAGTAGAAGTAGTTTATGGTCCATAAGGTGAGAAAGGCCATGGCTGTTAGAGATACTGGATGCCGTCTTGTTGGGTTGACAACGCGGGATGATTCATATTCCGGACTGAAAGGCACCACATGGGTATAAGGGAACGAACCGATGAGCCCGGTTTTGTGTGTTGTATCTCTGTGTTTTAAGATCTGAAGGCAGGGGGTGGTCTTTTGCCCGGGGTACACCGCGTTATTTCCACTTCAAAGACCGGGCATAATGTTTCTCTCCGTATAGTTTCTGAAAAGTATCTGCAAGTTATCTGTCTGAAATCTTCTATCGATTCAATCGACGGTTCCGCGAGAGAGAACTATTCGACTAGCGTATTAGGGCGTTACCTAAAACTATTGCTTATTCGATTTTGATTAAGATCGATAATGCCATTATAAAATAAGTCAATAGGCAATCTTCCATATAGGAGGTTATGAGAATGATATTACGAAGACTAAAAGATGTTGAAGTAATTGATGTGGGAAAGGCATTCGGCTTTCCTGAAAAAATGATGATGATTCAATGGATTATCAGCAATAAAATTGGAGATGAAAAATACCATCATACATACGCTGTGAGGAAGTATACCCTTCAGCCAGGCTTGCCTATAGAAGACATCCCTTTCCACAATCACAAATATGTTCAATCTCCTCACATCCTTTCCGGCAGACTGATCTGTGAAAGCGGTGATGGAGCAAGAATAGAGGTGGAACCTGGGGATACTGTTTTCTTTTATGAAAATGAGCCCCACAGAGTGGCTGTCTCGGGTGATAAACCTGTGGAGCTTCTATGCATAATCGATTGCCCAGGCAGTGGAGAAGATTGTGTTCCCAATCAACCCAAACATGTTAAACTTAAGTAGCTTGAAGTTTTAGGAAAATGTGAATTCAAATAGTACTAATGTCCGCATTTTGGAAAAATAACGTGTCCCTAAAGCAAAAGAAAGGGGGTGGGAATTCTTCTTGACCTTGGCAGAGTAGTATTAAAAAAACAACAATAAAATTTATGGAGGGAAAGTATTATGAAAAAGAAGATACTAATGGCGTTGGTGATACTGGGAGTAATAGTGTCTTTTACGAGTTCCGGTTTGGCCGCAGGGAAAGTCATCAAGTGGAAGGTCCAGGGATTCGTGCCTGCCGGGATGCTTTATCACGATAACATCGTCATGCTAGCAAAAGAAGTCGAAAAGGTCACGCAAGGCCGGCTGGTCTTCGAGGTCTATCCTGCCGGCGCCTTGGTGCCGCCCTTCGAGGGACTTAAGGCGGTCAGCGACGGGGTGTATCAGGCCAATTACGGCTACACCGGGCAATGGGTGGGAAAGATCCAGGTCGCGCCCCTGTTCTGTGCTGCTCCTGGCGGCTTGAACGTCATTGACATGATGGCGTGGCAGAATCAGGGCGGCGGCTATGAGCTCTGGCAGGAGATGTACGACAAGTACGGCTACAACGTCAAGATCCTTATGACAGGGCCTATCTCCATGGAGAACTTCATGTGGTCCAAGAAGCCCCTGCGCAAGCTGGAGGATTTCAAGGGCATTAAGATGCGCATGATGCCCTTAATGGGCGATGTCCTGCAAAAGCATGGGATGTCCGTGGTCTTCATGCCAGCGGGCGAGATCATGCCCAACCTCCAGAGAAACGTCATCGACGCTGCCGAGTACAGCATCCCCGCCTTTGACAAGACCCTGGGCATCTGGGAGGTCTGCAAGTACGTCATGTTGCCGGGCATTCACCAGCCCGCTTCGGCCACCGAACTCATCGTCAACAAGAAGGCCTGGGAGGCGTTGCCCGATGATTTGAAGTTGATTCTCGAGGCGGTCGTGGGCAAGTTCCGCCTGGATAACTACCTCTGGATGGAAGACAAGAACCTCGACGCCATGGATTTTTTCAAAGAGAAGGGGATCGAGATCGTGGTCATGGACCCGGAGACGGTGAAGACTATGGTCGATTGGGCCTGGGAGTATCTGGACGGGCTGGCAGCCAAGGACGAGTTCTTCGCAAAGGTCTGGAATTCACAGAAGGCCTTTGGCAAGCGGTGGTGGCCATTCTCCAAGATGTATAACCTGCCCCACTAAGATGATGGCGGGCGTTTGAGGGATGAATGCCCGAGGGTCATCATCCCATAGCCTCTTACCCATGGGATGATGACCCTCCTTTTTTATTTTGGAGGTCGCGGTATGGATAAAATTCTCCGCTTCATCGACTGGATTAGTGTTTGGGCAGGCAAGGTCTCGAGTCTGCTGGTCGCCGTGCTCACGGCGGTAATCGTCTACGACATCACTATGCGCTACGTGCTCGTCAAGCCCACGTCCTGGGCCTTTGAGGCCACCTACATGATTTACGGCATCTATGCCATGCTCGGCGCCGCCTATTGCCACCATCTCAAGGGCCATGTGCGCATGGACCTTCTCTATGCGCGCCTGTCCCCACGGCGGCAGGCCATTGTCGAGGTCTTCTGCTATATCTTCCTTTTCTTTCCGCTCTTCATCGTCCTGGTAGGGAAATGCGGCGAGCATGCTTATTGGGCCTACTCATACGGCGAGCGCTCTTCATCCAGCGTTTTGCGGCCGCCCCTCTGGCCCTTCAAGAGTCTTATCGCCCTCGGATTCCTGCTATTTCTCATGCAAGGGGCGGCTGAATTCATGCGCTCGCTCGGAATCGCCATCAAAGGAGAATCCCATGAGCCCTGAGTTGACCACCGTCCTGATGATTCTGAGCCTTTTTATCCTGCTGCTGGGGTTTCCCCTTGCCTTCGGCATCGGCACAATGGGGCTCTTGTTTGGTGTCCTGACCTCCGGGAATGCCTTCCTCTATATGATCCCCCAGCGGGTTGTCAACGGCATTCTCTCAGAGTACATCCTCGCTGCCGTACCGCTGTTCATCTTCATGGGCACCATGATGCAGACCTCGGGCGTGGCGGAGAGGGCCTTCAAGGTCCTCCATGGATGGATGGGGGGGCTCAACGGCGGTCTGGGCGTAGCCACCATCGTCCTCGCCGTGCTCTTCGCGGCCACCACCGGGGTAGTCGGGGCTTCGGAGACAGCCATCGGCTTGATGGCGGTGCCCTCCATGCTCAATGCGCGCTATTCGCCCTCCCTAGCCAGCGGCGCTGTCTGTGCCGGGGGGACCCTGGGTATTCTCATCCCTCCCAGCATCATGCTCATCCTCTATGCGCCCATGGCAGGAGTCTCCGTGCTTCAGATGTTTTCGGGGGCCATCATTCCCGGATTGATGCTAGGAGGCGCTTACATCCTCTATATCTTGATCCGCACCGCCCTCCAGCCGTCTTTGGGCCCCAGCATGGGGCGTGAGAACCAAGCGAAGTTTTTCTCCAGGAACTCCCTCATCGACGGCGCCCGCTATCTTGTGCCGCCGCTTTTTATCATCGTGCTCGTTTTGGGCTCCATCTTCGTGGGGTTCGCCTCCCCCACCGAGGCCGGGGCTGTGGGCGCTTTGGGCGCCGCCTGCCTGGCGCTGGCATACGGAAGGTTAAGCTGGAAGACCTTCCTGGAGAACTGCTATATCACCCTGAGGATCACCTCCATGATCATCGTCATCGCCATCGCCTCCAATCTATTCACCGGCGCTTTTCTCAACGCCGGCTGCGGTCAGGTCGTAACCAATCTGCTCATGGGCCTCGGCCTGGGCCGCTGGGGCATCTTCCTCACCGTGCTGGCGATCATCTTTTTCCTAGGCATGTTCATCGACTGGATCGGCATCCTCCTGATTACCGTCCCCATCTTCTCGCCTATCCTTCTCAGCCTGGGATTTGATCCTCTGTGGGTAGGGCTGGTGATTTGCGTCAGCCTGCAGATCTCATTCCTGACGCCGCCCTTCGCCTACTCCATCTTTTACCTCAAGGGCATCGCCCCGGAGATCGAGCTCCGCGACATGTATCGCGGCATCATTCCCTTCGTCTGTATGCAGATCGTCGTCGTGATTCTCACTATCATCTTTCCGGACCTGACCCTTTGGTTACCCCGCATCCTGCAGGGCTAGATCGGTTCGTTCAGAAAGGAGTGTCCTATGAAACTTGAGGAAATCCGTAATATCTCCGTTCTTGGTGCCGGCATTATGGGGCATGGAATCGCCCAGAGTTTTCTTATGGGCGGGTATCATGTGTGGCTTTACGATATAAGGGGATCCATTCTTGACACGGCTAAGGCTCATATCGAGAAAAACCTGGAGCTTTTTCGACAATTCGATCTTATTGGGGAACAGGATATCCAGCTGGCCCTCAAAAGGTTATCTACCACCACTGATGTAAAGACTGCCGCGGAGGGAAGCGATTTTATTGTGGAGGCAGCTCCCGAAGATCTGTCGCTCAAGCAAGGGCTCTTTCAGAAAGTTGAATCCTTCTGTAGAAAGGATACTATTATAGCCACGAATACTTCATCTCTGACCTTGAGAGACATTGGCGCACAAGTAAAAGACAAAGAGCGGCTGGTTATTACGCACTGGTTTAATCCACCTCACATTGTGCCCACTGTCGAGGTTGTAAAAGGAGAGCATACCAGCGATGAGACCATGGAGACGGCTTACGGGCTTTTAGCAAAGATAAGAAAGGTCCCGGTGAAGATCTATCAGGAGCTTCCCGGCTTTGTAGTGAATCGAATTCAGACAGCTATGGTCAGGGAGGTATTTGATCTGTATGAGAAAGGGGTGGCCAGTGCCGAAGATATCGACAAGGCCGTGAAGGGGAGCTTTGGATTTCGTTTGGCCAGCATCGGCCCCTTGCTTACAGCAGATTTAGGAGGGTTGGAACTCTGGCTCAAGGTATGCGAGAATCTGCTGCCCCACATTCAAAGCTCGACAGATCCCCCTAAAGCACTACAGCATCTCGTCTCTCAGGGCCATTATGGAATCAAGACCGGGAAAGGATTTTACGATTATGCCGTGGATTTCTCGAAGGCAGAGCTGGACGGAGCAATCCAAAAGCGCGACCAGGAGTTTCTAAATCGGTTGAAGCAGCTTTACTGGGTTGAGGAAAAGTGAGGGCTAGCATGTGATCGTGCGCTTACCAATCAAGATATCTTTAAAAGTCTACCCTATAACATTTACAGGAGGTTGTTATGAGCACGTTGGTTACCGGAGGAACGGGTTTCATCGGGGCACAGGTTGTGCGGATTCTCCTGGAAAAGGGAGAGAAAGACATCGTTGTCTTTGATATTAACCCCTCCACAAAGCTGCTGGATGACGTGGCCGACCAGGTTGAGTTCGTGCGTGGAGATCTGGGGAATTTCACCCACGTCTTGAGCGTTGTAAAGACCCGCAGGCCCAAAGTAATCTACCACCTTGGGGGTATGCTCTCTGTACCATCGGATGCGGACAATGCCGCCTCTTTTCGGGCCAATGCTATGGGCACCTTTCACGTTCTTGAGGCGGCACGATTATTCGAGGTGCCTCAGGTGCTCTTCTCCAGTACCCTTGCAACCTATGGCCTAGACATCCGTGAAGATGTAATCAACGATTTTACTTTGCAACGCCCACAGCTCTTTTACGGAACTACGAAGGTATTCTGTGAGCTTATGGGGTTATTTTACAAGAGAAAGTTCGGGCTGGATTACAGAGGTGTGCGCTACCCCTCAATCGTGGGGCCAGGGGTGAAAACCCCAGGGGTGGTTCAGTATACCTCGTGGGTCATCGAGGAGTGTGCTAAGGGAAACTCCTATACCATGTACGTGAAACCTGAAACCAAATGTCCGGTCATGTACTTTAAGGATGCGGCACAGGCCATCGTGATGTTGCAGGAGGCGCCGTTGGCGAACATCAAGATGGTAAACTATGTTATCGCTGGTGCCACCCCCATTGCCAGCGCCCAAGAGCTTGCAGACATAGTTAAGGCCAGGATCTCCACAGCGCAGATAACCTTCGAACCAGACCTGGAGCTTCAAAAGATTCTGGATAAACTCTTGCTCCGCATTGACGACAGTATTGCCCGGAAGGAATGGAGCTGGATGTCCGAATACAATCAGGAGCGGATTGTTGATGACTTTATCGAGGAATTGAAAGCTCATCCGCAGCGATATGCGTAACGTCCCTTTACCTGATATTCCCTTCGAGGACGCTCCTCTCCCCACCTGGCGGGGTGTAAATCCAGAACATACGCAAGGGCTCTTGGCCGGTGTTGATGATTTGGTGCTTCACGTTGTGCGGTATGAAAATAACGGATTCTGGTCCCACTGACTCGCGCTCTTCCCCGACCACCACTTCACCTGCGCCGGAGACGACGATCCATGTCTCGCACTCCGCCTCATGGCTATGAGAGCTGCTTGATTTTCCAGGGGATAGGATCGTCATACCTACGGCCAACCCTTCAACGCCCTGTTGCAGGCTGGGGGAGATCAAAACCTTCAACTCGCGTTCGTGAGGCTCAGGTGTCCTATAAGTCTTTGCCTGGCTCGAGTTTGCGTGAATCATGATCGATTCCTTTCTCTTTCGGTGCTATAACGGTGACAGGTTGATGCCAATATATGCATTATGAATTAAGGAATGAAGCAGTGGACAATGTTTTGTGTAAATTCTGAAAGGCTAGAAAAAAGGGCGCTTTTCCTCTCTATAGGGTTTGGTCCATAACTTCATAAAGAAAAAAGAAGCACCTATGAAAGTAAAAATCAACGTACCAGAAGCAGTGGAGATGTTCAAGCAGATTCAGGAACAAGCCCGAAAAAATCTTTGATATGACTCGTGTGGAGATCAGAGAGCATGCTGATAACTACCTGTCCCGGCTGATCGACATAGACTTTACCCGTTTTCTTGGAGGCTGTCCGGCAGGAGCATATCACCAATAGGGGTGATCCACGCCAATAAGGAACTGATCGAGCCTCGGATGGATAGATGAATCGGAATATATCACAGGTACCGATCAAGTATCTGATTTTAGACGGTGTCTGCTTCGGCATGCGCATAGATGGGGGTGCCGAGAAGGTCTCTGTGTTGGTTTACGGAAACCGGGTATAAGCGTGTTCTCGGGATCCAGACAGGAAATAAGGAGTCAGCCTCGAACTGGAGTGAATCTATCAAGGACCTCACGAACGACAAACGTAATCGAACGAGTCAACGAGGAATTCAAAGGAAGAACAAAACCCACAAGATCAGCTTTGAGATAGAGTACTTAGACTTGCAATTTTAATAACAGTGCATCATCTAAAAAATTAAAAAGAGAGGAGGCAGCCATGGAAAGTCAATCAAAACTCTTGGATAATCTCACGAAGATCAGGAAGAAGTATGAAAAAGAAATGCCCGGTGTTAGCACCGCCATTGATCAAGTCAGGGTTGAGGCATACAAAGACGGTGCACTCAGCCCTAAGATTAAACGGTTAATTGCCCTAGGCATTGCACTTGGGGCCGGTTGCATCGGCTGTATTCTAGCACAAACGAAGCTGGCGGTAGATGCTGGAGCCAATAGAAGTGAAGTATTGGAAGCTACCTCTGTAGCAGTAGCTCTGAGGGGCACGACCGGATTTGCCGAGTCGTTCAGGGTAATCCAGCTCCTCGATGAATTAGGGGTGCAGTAGGCGGTCTAACGTCTTGTTAAGATCGCTTGGCTAGCTCAGCCCCTCGTCATGTATTTGGCGTTGAATCCAAATTTTTGGATTGAGCAGTCGTAGATCGAGATAGCCCACCTACAAGGCTTCCTTTCCCCAACATGATTGAGAAATAGTTCAGACATATGATGAAGCGATGCTGGGCCGAATACAAACATTGGGGAAGGGAATCTTTTTTGATTGACAATCAATTTCAAAATGCTTTAAGGACATGGGAAATGAACATCTAAACAACAAGGAGTCGAACCAATGAATAAACGAATTATCACAGCAGCTATTACGGGAAGTATTCATACACCTACCATGTCACCCTATTTACCAATCACGCCGGAGCAGATAATAGATGAAATTCTTGCTGTTCACGAAGCAGGAGGCACGGTGTGCCATGTGCATGTGAGGGATCCAAAGACAGGCCAGCCGGTTACCGACCTGGAGATCTTCAGAGAGATCGCCAGCACCGTAAAAAGTAAATGTGATATTATTCTCTGTCTGACAACAGGGGGCGGTTTAGGGATGTCTGCCGAGGAACGCGTGCAGACCGTTACTACACTGAGTCCTGAGTTGGCATCGTTCAATGCAGGCTCGGTGAACTTCGCCCTGTTCCATGCAATGGAGAAATGGAAAGACTGGAAGTATGAATGGGAGCCGAAGTATCTAGGAATGACCGAGGATTTTATTTTTACTAATACATTCAAAACGTTACGTCAATTCTCCGAGTCTTTCGATAAACACAATACCAAGCCGGAGCTTGAGGTTTACGATTCGGGAATGATCAATAACATTGCCCATCTGATCGAGAGGGGGCATCTCAAGAAACCGGTCTATATCCAGTTTGTCATGGGAGTTTTGGGGGGCATCACTCCAAGCCCTGAGAATTTGGCGTTTTTAGTAGATTACGCCAGGAGGTTGATTGGCGATTTTGAATTCTCTGTGTGTGTTGCTGGTAGAGCGCAATTCCCTATTTGTACCCAATCTTTGCTCTTGGGCGGGCATGTCCGCGTAGGCCTAGAAGACAATCTCTATTTGGAAAAAGGGGCGATGGCCAAAAGCAACGCAGAACAAGTAGCAAAGATTATAAGGATCGCCAGGGAATTAGGCATTGAACCAGCTACCCCTAATGAGGGCAGAGAAATATTGGGATTGAAAGGACTGGATAAGGTTAACTATTGAGAATCGTAGTGAGTCTGTCCTGCTTTCAATTGACCTCTCCCTTGGTGAAGAGTACTATCACTAACAGAATGTAGTTGTGTAAAAATGAAGTCAATTATGGCAAACACATTGGAAAACAAATCTTACAGGGTTTAAAATATTTACTGTATCGTACAACAAGGAGGTAAATATGGCGAAGATGCTATGGAAACCATCGGAAGAGAGGATCAAGAATTCCAATATGTACCAATTCATGCAGTTTGTCAATGAGAAGCATGGGACCGACTTTCAAGAATATATGCCCCTCTATCACTGGTCGGTCAAGCGCATCTCCGATTTTTGGGCCACTTTTTGGGACTATGCGGACATAAAACACTCAAAGCCGTACGATACCGTCATCGATGATGTCACCAAGATGCCGGGAGCGAAATGGTTCCAGGGTGCGAGATTGAATTTTGCGGAGAACCTCCTGAGATACCGTGACGAGCAAACGGCCCTGATATTCAGGGGGGAAACTCAGAAAACCGCCAGGATGAGCTATGCGGAACTTTACGACACCGTGGCTCGTCTGGCCCAATCGCTCCGCGAGATGGGAGTCCGCCCAGGAGATCGCGTCGCGGCCTATATGCCGAATATGATGGAGACCGCGATCGCTATGCTCGCCGCCACCAGTATTGGGGCGACGTGGTCATCCTGCGCCACCGACATCGGCTCAGGTGCGGTGATAGATCGATTCGGACAAATCGAGCCCAAGGTACTGTTCACCGTGAACGGCTACTATTACAAGGGAAAGGCGTTTCACTCTATAGGTAATGCGGCGGAAGTGGTTAAGGGAATACCCTCGATTGAGAGGGTGGTGGTGACTTCCTATACAGAGGAAGAGCCTGACCTCTCCAATATCCCAAATGCCGTTCTTTGGAATGATTTTCTCGCCAGGGAGGATGGGCTCGAGATCCAGTTCGAACAGCTACCCTTTGATCATCCCGTCTACATCATGTTCTCCTCCGGCACCACGGGTAAGCCCAAGTGTCTGGTTCAGGGTGCGGGGGGCATCCTCATCAACCAGCTCAAGGAACTGATCCTCCACACGGACCTCACGAGAGACGATGTACACTTCTTTATCACCACCTGCAGCTGGATGATGTGGAACTGGATGCTCACCTCGTTGGCAGTCGGAAACACGCTGATCCTCTACGACGGCAACCCAAGCTACCCCGATGCCACTGCCATGTGGAAATTGGTTCAGGATGAGAAGGTAACCATGTTCGGCACCAGTGCCAGTTATATCAACTTTATCAAGGATCAGGGCCTCAAACCGGGAAGAGACTTCGATCTGTCCAACCTCACCCAGATCTGGCAGACTGGCTCGCCCCTCTCCCCCGAGGGGTTCGAGTATGTGTACCAGGATATCAAGAAGGATGTCTGGTTCAACTCCTCTGCCGGCGGCACAGACATCAACGGCTGCTTCTGCACGGGAAGCCCTACCAGCCCCGTGTATGCCGGGCAGCTCCAGTTTGCCGCGTTGGCCATGAAGGTCAATGTTTATGACGAAACGGGGAGTCCCGTTGTGGATAAGGAAGGGGAGCTGGTCTGTGAGGCTCCTGCCCCATCCATGCCCCTTTACTTCTGGAACGATCCCGGCGATGCCAAGTACAAGGATGCCTACTTTAGGGTGTACCCCAATGTGTGGCGTCATGGAGACTACGTGATACATGACAGCCGGACCGGTGGGTTTACCTTCTATGGCCGCTCCGACGCCGTGCTCAAGCCCTCCGGTGTTCGCATCGGCACCGCCGAGCTTTACAACCAGGTGGAGCAGATGGAAGAGATCGCCGACAGCCTGGCCATCGGACAGAACTGGGAAGGGGATCAGCGCGTCATCCTGTTCGTGAAACTCGCCGAAGGATACCAGTTGACAGAAGAGCTCAAGACGAAGATCAAAAAGACGCTTCGTGCCAAGGCCTCGCCCCGGCACGTGCCGGCCAAGATCATCGAGACCCCTGACATCCCTTATACGCTGAACATGAAGAAGGTTGAAGGCGCGGTCACCAATATCATCCACGGCAGGCCCGTGCTCAACCGGGATGCCCTGACGAATCCGGAATGCCTGGATTTCTATGAGAATCTACCGGAGCTTCAGAGCTGAAAGGGGAGGTGATCTCGCAGCCTGGAACTCCTATTGAAAAATGCTCAACGTGAAAGACTGTACGGCCACCCCTAAAAAGGGTGGCCTGGTTTTGACCCTAAAAGGGTCTTTGATCTCTCACAGGTATGACAAGGTGAGCTACATACGAGCCATGATAATCACCGTGGTAGGATCTGGGCACCTTACAACATCTCGAAAACATAGAGAGTGTAGAGAAGAATTTCATTTTCCCGTAGATAGACAAATGCCTGTTTACTTAAGCCTGATGCCACGTCCTTCCTATCCCCAGTTCACGAGTGGTCCGATAGAATAGCGATCTTTTTTCTTTAAACAAGTAAGTTGCCTATCGCCGCACCTATGTTTCAGACATGGCTGGGCAAACCCTAACTCGCCGTCTCCATCGGCCGCCATTTCCATCCATCACCCTTCTGCACGACACGGCCCAGACCCGGAAAGGGAAAGTGAAACGCAAGAACCAAGGCCTTCCGGGCCGCAGCCATGGTCAGGAGCCGTCGCCTGGTGGTCACAACCTGCTCAGGAATAAGATCGACCACTGCATACCATTCAGGCTGCTCCAGATGGATGGGATGAAGCGCCGTATCGGAGACGCACAGCAGCTGCTCACCCTCCGATGAGATTTCCAGCGCCATGTGCCCCGGAGTGTGGCCGGGTGCGGCCACGGCACGTATGCCAGGCACGATCTCTGTATCACGATTAATGAGGTCCACTTGTCCTTGGATCGGCGGGAGGTTCTCGCGCGCGGACTTGAGGAGGACTTCCTTAACGTGTTCATCGAGTCTCTGTTCCGCCTGTCCTGAGGTCCAGAAATCCCACTCCTCTTTCCACACAACATAGCGGGCGTTCGGAAAAGCAGCCTTGCCCTCGGCATCGGTGTTCCCGCCAATGTGGTCTGGGTGCCCGTGGGTGAGAATGACCGTGTCAATGTCCACCGGCGCGATCCCCCCGGCCTTAAGGTTCTGAAGGAGTCTGCCTGTTGTTGGTGCAAGACCACCTGCACCCGTATCCACCAGCACCAAATGGTCACCCGTGTTAACCACCAGACAGATGTACGGACTTGTCCACTCGACCCATTGCTCTGGCTGCAGGTTGTGTTCCACCAGTGCCTGCTCAAGAGGTTCTGTTGGCGCATTGGCGAATAGAAGGATAGCAGGAGGAGGAAAGATTGGAGGTGCGTACGTGAACGTGCCGTCACTGACAGCAGTACATTCGAGCTTGCCTATCTCAAACCGGAAGGTTTCCTTGCTCATGCCTATCACCTCTGTGCGTTTCTTACCCCTTCAAGGTGTTCGCGGGAATTCCCCATCTGAAGCCAGAATAGTACAATCTTCCCTGCTCATCGCGTGCCCTGGTACTGCTGCCCGCTGCCACGAGAACAGGGAGAACGCATTTCCGGAACTAATTCTAAAATCTACCGATTAGCGTGTCAATCGGATTCCTTCAAACAGAGGAGAAAAGGGAAGATGGCTGCCCCGAGGAGACGACTTCAAGCGCACATATCTCCGTTGATTGTCATTGGAAATACTGCATAATCCTGCCGCAGCAGCGCATACTCGATGGCATCTTGTATGCAATAGATTTGCGGAGGCGAAGGGAAATAGGCTGGAATGAACTGTCTCGACCTGACTGAGAGGGGCTGGGTGAGATAATGAAGACCTTAGAATCATATCTTAAAACTTCTGAAGGGCTGTAGCCTCAATGGCAGATATTCAAACTCGGGATCCTGACTATTTGAAACCGAAATAAACAGAATACCCATAGATGAACAACTGCGTATTTCTTGTAATCTGCACTTGTGATGGTTGAGATTCGATCATGGAAGCCGACAGGTTTCGCAATAATATTGAAGTTTCTACCGCCATCTGTATACTGAGATTTGTGTATATTTCAGTATATGTGGGCAACGAAAATACCTGGAACAGAATGACGATATCCCCAACACACACATGAGATTGATTTGAGAGGAATAGGATCACCATGGAAATTCATTTCAAAGGAGATAATGGGCCGGTAGATGAAGCCATTCATGATCTAATCGAGGTTGTGGGCGGCATCCGCCGACCTGGAATCGTTCGAGAGATGATACTGGCATCACTCAAAGCCGGTCAGGAGGATGACGGCAGAGTCGACCTGAAGCTCATGAATACCTCCCTGAAGGAGATGCGCTTTACGGCAAAGGCATTCAGCGCCTACCGACACTTTAAAAAGGTCACCGTGTTCGGATCGGCTCGAACACGGCCCGATGAGACGGCCTACGAGATGGCCCGCCTGCTAGGCCAGAAGCTATCTGAGGCAGGATATATGGTCATCACCGGGGGTGGTCCCGGCATCATGCAGGCGGTCCATGAGGGAGCTGGGCCAGAATACTCCTTTGGAGTGAACATTCGACTTCCTTCCGAGCAAAGGTCCAATCCCGTTATTGAAGGGACCCTCAGGAATATATCATATAAATATTTCTTCAATCGAAAAGTGGCCTTTCTCAAGGAATCCGATGCAATCGTGCTCTTTCCTGGGGGCTTCGGCACGCTCGATGAGGCGATGGAAACACTCACCCTCGTGCAAACAGGAAAGCGTAATCCTGTGCCCCTTGTCCTTATGGACGAGCCAGGAGGCTCCTACTGGATTAGATGGATTGATTTCGTGAAGGACACTCTTCTGGCACGGGGCTATATCAGCCAATCGGATTTGACACTGTTTGAGAGGGTCGACTCCGCCGAGGATGCCGTGCAAAGAATCAATCACTTCTACTCTCGCTATCATAGCCTGCGATATGTTGACGATCGTCTCGTAATTAGGCTTACCTCAGGTATTGAGCAACGGAAAGCGGAAGACCTGAGGGGCCGCTTTTCAGATACCCTGAGACCGGATGGGGAGATGTATCTGTCAGGGCCTCTTCCAGAAGAGATCGATGAGCCTGAGATCGGACACCTGCCCAGACTCATACTGAACTTCAAGCGGGATGATTTCGGAAGACTAAGAGAGCTCATTGATGCCATCAATAACGACTGATGGACGATAGCGTAGGCAAAGATCAATTGCTCGAGTCTTTCCGCTCCCTAATATTGGCTACTTGTGGATCAGCTCTTTAATCTGGGCATTTTGAAACCCATCATTTGCCAAAAGAAATAAGGCCGGATCACTAGATTTGATAAGATCTACCCTCAGTTGATAATTCCAACTGTATCTTACGATCCGCCGTCCTTAATTTGTTCAAATGGCGATTGTAACCGGCTATTATCTGCCCTGACAATTCCCCACCATATTTTTTCCGCAAATCATTAAAATGGCAAATATTCATTGGTGCGTATAGCATCTTGAAGTAAACAGATTTGATCAGAAGAAAAAGCAGGTCAAAACGACCTGCCAGTGATCGGTGATGGTGAAGTGATCAGGTCCAGATTTTGAACTGCATGCCTTAATCTGCAGTTTCATTAAACTCTACCTGTAGAAACGCGTTTTGGATAAATCTAATGCATGGAATTTTAAATGAATGCAGTAAAGAGGGGTATAGGTAATCTAATGAGGCGTTTAGATACATGCAAAGGAATGGTTACAGGTTTTTGCATAAACTAAGTAATTGGCTGGTTTTACTAAAAATATTTTATATCACCGTCTTTTATACTGAGAAGATCTAAGTGCCAATTGATTAAGAAAGACTATTTCGGAGAATTGAAAAAAAACTACTTGACAATTCACCAAAGTAAACAGATATTAAACAAAGTATATTCTAAGGAAACCTTGCTTGATGCCCAGCACGCTTTCGAGTTTGAAAAACAGATTCTGATCATAATGTGAGCCCTGATTCAGGGGCGTTTGGTCAAATATACAGACTTACCGCGCAAGAAGGGCCTTGAGGGCAAATCTTATTTTGCAGGGTTTTCTCATGTCTCTTGTGATATTCTCCCTTTTTTCTAAGAACAATTTTTTCTGTGTATTCCGACAGCCGCAGAAAATAGCCATCTCTCTGAAACTTATCTTCCTGCACCTACCTCTCAACAATAGGGCATTCTTTGAACACCTGCTTTGCAGATACAAAGTATGGATTTCTGGGGGTGAATACTGTTTACTATCTTGTATTCAAAGCATCATGATTCGTTCGTTTTATCCCCTTGCCAACATTTACTCCTGTTTTACCCTCACTTTAAAGGATAGGGTTTCATTCCGGCAATTAGTGCTGGGCATTTTCTATTTTTCTCTAACAATTAAACAATGGAGGTGCGACATGAGCAAGTGTTCAAAAGGGCTAGGGAGGCTGGTTCTTGCACTAATCTTAGCTATGACCCTTTGTCTATTAAGTGGTGTAAGTGCCGATGCCAAAGAGTATGTGTTAAAACTTGGGCATGACCAGACCGTTAACCATCCATATGATTTGGGCTGTAAAAAGTTTGCCGAGAATGTGGAGGCACGTACTAATGGTGCAATCAAGATCAAAATCTATCCAAGTGCCCAGCTGGGAGATTCTGCTGAACAGGTTGAAGGACTTCATATGGGGACCTTAGATCTATCTTTAGCTGCTTTCTCTCATGCGTCAGCGTTCATTCGTGAATTGACCATGTTTGGCGCACCATTTATGTTTGTAAATGACCAGCATTTTGCAAATGTCTTTGATGGTGATGTCGGGAAGATTCTTGATCAAGCTTGCCAAAAGAGATATGAAGTACGATTACTTTCCACATTTACCTCTGGGTATCGATATCTGTTCAACCGCAAAAGGCATGTGTTTCATGAAAAGGACTTAGTTGGTTTAAAAGTCAGAGTTATGGGTGGTGAAGCTGACGCACTGACCTGGAAGGTCTTTGGAGCAATACCTGCTCCCATGCCCTATTCTGAAGTATACTCAGCATTACAAGCTGGGGTGATAGATGGAGCGGAGAATGAGCCTGTAAGTGTCTTGGCTAATAAGTTTTATGAAACTTGTCCCCATTTTGCCCAGACGAAGCACCTAGTCCTGCCGATGGGTCTGTTCATGAGTACCAAGACCCTGGAGAAGCTCCCAGAGAAATTTCAGCAAATCTTCTTTGAAGAGGGACAAAAGGCAGCGGTTTGGGAACGAGAATTCATTACAAAGAAAAATAAAGTTGCTCTTGACCATATGATTTCTAAGTATGGCGTTATGGTGACTCTTGTTGATGAGGCTGCTTTTATTGAAAAAGGTAAACCCATACAAGAAATGGTGGCTAAGAAATTTTCTTTAGAGAACTTGTTAGAAGGGATCAGGGCCGCGACACCCTAGAGATTTTTTGGGTCTCAAACCTAAGAATTGATATTATGAAGTAAGGGGCTGGGCTAATTTAGCGCAGCCTCTTGCTTGGTTTTTTGAAATACCTGTCGCAATAGAAGTGACTGCGATTGTTCTTGAATGAAGTCATTTGATGAGGTGTGTCCGGCCGATGAGATTTTTCGCCTGAGTGATTGAAGAGAGAGAATTTATTTTCAAAGAGGCCTCCTTTTCTGCCGAATCATGATAGACAAGTTCATCTATTAGCCTAAGTATTTTCATTATTAGTCGTATAAATCCATGGTTAGGAGTGCCGGGGATTGGTTGTTACTCCATGATGGTTGTACCGGTTAAGGAGTTATCCCAAAAGACATACTCTGCTGGAAAAACCATTATTCTGAAAAGAGGAATTTGACTATTTTGGGTCATGGGTTATCGGTGTGGTATTTTAAAAAATTGCTGACGTACCATTTCGCCAAAATCATTGCCTTGCCAAATCCCAAGAAGTTACAGGGCAAGCGTTCACTTTCTTGGCGGGGAGAAAATAAGGAAATATGAAGAAGTTTATTGATTTTCTGGAAAATTTTCAGGGTTTTTTGGCTGTGATTATATTCATAGGCTTGACTGCAGTGGTTTTTCTACAAGTGGTAACCAGGTATGTCTTTCATGCTCCCTTCTTGTGGTCTGAGGAGGTGGCAAGGTTCCTTTTTTTCTGGGTGGCGCTGGTAGGAGCCAGTATGAGCGTTAAAAACGGAAGGCACTTTGTTATTGAGGTTATTACGGTTGAAAAAATAGGAAATCGAACTTTGCGAAACATATTGCAGCTTATTCCGAGCCTATCTATTTTGCTGTTTGCATTACTGATGGCGATTGTGGGTTATGAGTACTTTATAGTGGGGGGGCTTCGAGTGGGAGTAAATTCTCGAATTAATATGCGATTCGTCTATGCAGCAATTCCCTTCGCTGGTGTATCCATGATTATTTATAGTTGTTACCATATCGTACATATCTTAAAGGGCGGGCAATCTGAAAAAAAAGCACTATAAGTTGAGACCATGTTAATACTCTTGTTTGGTTCATTTATTATCCTGTGTATCTTAAAAGTGCCAGTGGCATTCGCAATGTTTCTCTCATCGACGCTTGCCATTTGGGTGGAAGGAGATGTTCCCCTCACTATCGTAACTCAGAGAATTTGGGTTGGCCTGAATAACTTTCCGCTCCTTGCAGTACCTTTTTTTCTTTTTATTGGGCAATTAATGAATGAGACTGGTATTTCTGGACGCTTGATTCAATTTTCCGAGAGCCTGGTAGGGCATTTAAGAGGCGGGTTGGCCCACGTTAATGTTGTTGTAAGTATGATATTCGCAGGAATTTCTGGTGTTTCATCGGCCGATACCTTAGGGGTTGGGTCTGTTCTGATCCCAGCTATGGTTAAGAAAGGTTACGACAAAGGATTTACTGCTGGTGTTACCGCTGCCTCTTCAACCCTCGGGAATATCATACCGCCCAGTGTTATGATGATTATTTATGCAGCTACTGCCGGGCTTTCAGTTGGAGCCATGTTTTTGACCGGACTTATCCCAGGGATAATGATTGGCGTTGGACAAATGGGTTATTCTTATTACTTTGCGGTTAAACATGGGATTGGGGCAGACCAGAAATTCTCATTGAGAAAACTACTTACGAGTACAAAGGCTGCGATCTTCGCACTGGCAATACCCGTAATTGTTATCGGGGGGATTATTGGTGGCATATTTACTGCCACAGAAGCATCAGTAATTGCAGTGGTATACGCTTTTGTGCTTTCAGTGTTCTTTGGGGAATTTCGTTTTGGTAAGTTTTATCGGGTAATTAAAGATAGCGTGGGCCTTTTTTCCCTTTCTCTTTTCTGTGTGGCTGCCGCTTCGCTTTGGGGATGGATTCTGGCTTATTACAATGTACCACAAATAGTTGTCAGCTATCTTGCTGCCATAGGATTGCTGAGTTCTACATTATATGTCTTTATCTTTGTGATCATTATTTTTTTGGTAATAGGAACTTTTATGGATGCGATTCCAGCCATAATTATTCTGCAGCCCATAATTGGAGAACTTGCTTTAGAAGCGGGAATTAATCCATATCATATGGGAATTGTGGTTGTGTTAACTTTGGCGATAGGCCTTATAACCCCTCCCTATGGATTGTGTATCCTCATAGCCTCGGATCTGGCCTCCATCTCAGTTCCTAGAGCTGTAATGTCTCTAATTCCTTTTTTCATTATCTCATTTCTGGTCGTATTGTTTGCAGTCAATTTTCCTGACGTCATGCTATCTATCCCTAGGCTGGTAATGCCGAAATTTATGTGATAACTGCCAGGGCTTTATTACGTGGTTTGTCGGCCAATAGAACGCCAGATATGCACATGATTGGATCTGTTCAGAATGCAAAGAAACTTGTTTAGCCTGAGTAATTTTGCTGATGAGACTTTTATAGATATCTTGTTTTCATGAGGTTAAGAGAGTAGTGAGATACGGATGCTGTGGATGTATGGTTGCCAAAGAGCCTGCCACCACGGGTGTTGATGTGATAGAAGAGCTTGAGAAAATTGGCTACGACTATATAGAGCTTTCACTGGCTCACCTGATGGACTTATCACAATCAGAGTTTCTGGGACTGAAAAACAGAGTTGATAATTCAAGTATCAGATGCGAAGTATGCCACAACTTTTTTCCTCCTAGTATCAGGCTAACTGGTGATGAAGCAGAAATGGATAGGGCCATGGAATACGTGCAGAAAGCATTAATCAGAGCTTCTCGGCTTGGCGCAAAGGTCATAGTATTTGGTAGTTCCGGTGCCAAGAATGTTCCTGAAGGTTTTTCCAGGGACAAAGCCTGGAATCAAATTGTTGATCTTCTGAGAAACATAGATCCGGTTGCAGGAAAACATGGAGTTACTATCGTTATTGAACCTATTAATAGATGTGAAAGCAACATAGTAAATACCGTAGAAGAGGGTCTGAAATTATCAAAACAGGTGGATAGGGAAAATATCAAACTGTTGGTGGATTACTATCATCTAATGCTTGAAAGGGAGGCTCCTGATATTATCCTCCGTGCGGGCGGGCACATAAGACATATCCATTTCGCAAAAGTTGAGGGACGTGTGTACCCAACGGAGAATGAAGAAGGTTATCTACAGTTTTTCAAGAAGCTAAAGAAAGTACAGTATGAAGGGAGACTCAGCATAGAGGCCTATTCTGCGGACTTCAAGAAAGACGCTGCTCGCTCGCTTTCTCTTCTTAAATGGCTTGAAGAAAAGACTTGGGGCTTGCCGCAGGTGTGATTTGCCGGTTGCATGAATTCGAAATGCTATGAAATGAGGTTTGAGGTGATTTTCTTTCAGGAAATTTGGAGGCTCCGAGGCATATGATAACGGAAACGTTAAATATAGGAAGACGTATCAGGATATTAAGGATGCAGCAGAATCGAACCCAGCAGGAAATTGCTGATGTATGCGAGTTCAGTAAGAGCCTTTTGTCGAAGATAGAACGAGGTAGCGTTGTTCCACCGGTTGCGACACTCGTGAAAATAGCTAATGCTTTAGGGACAAAGGTCTCATCGCTTGTCGAGGATACTGATACTGCAGGAACAGTGTATGCAGCCAATGATGAGATTGAGAAGAATTTCATAAGAACTGGCATAGGGTACTCAATTTTTCCCTTTGCAACCGATCATAAAGAAAAGAAAATGCAGCCCTTTTTATTTGTTGGGCGAAGGGGGGAAGTGAAAGAGCATCATGTTTTTCATGAAGGTGAAGAGTTTATTTACGTGATTGCAGGTGAAATGAAGTTTCACGTTGGAAATATCGAATATACCCTGAAAGAGGGTGATGGGCTGTATTTTAATGCATTAGAAAAACACGGTTTTAAACCCGTTTCCGAGACAGTTAAGTATCTGAACATCTTTGTGTAACAAGACGCTATTTAATAAACCAAAGGTCTGAAGTGTATATGGGCACAATCATCACGGATACTGCAAACGTTATCGATTATTATCGACAGAAGTCAATGTTAACAATGCCTGAAATGGAACCAGGTCAGTGTTGGACAAATTGATTTCTTCAGGGTTTTGATAACATATTCTTTCTACTAATAAAATCCCAGAAAGGAGTAAAGAAAAAATGAGAAAAGATCTAGGCGGCAAAACTCTTGGCATTATCCACGCAGCAGTGTTTACTTCACAGACAGTGCAAAAGTATATCGATGAAATTATTCCTGAGGTCAGTGTCATGCACCTGGGTGATGACACCATCCAGAGGGATAATCTCGCAGCAGGGGTTGGGGTTGTTCCGAAGAGTAACTATGCTAAGTTCATCACATATGCCAGGTTTCTTGAAGAAGCAGGCGCAGATCTTATTATGCTCGCATGTTCAACCTTTAACAGGGCAGTTGAATATGCCCGGCCCATGATCAATGCACCAATGCTTCAGATAGATAGGCCCATGATGGATCTTGCAGTGCAAGATGGAAACGCTGTAGGACTTCTGGCTACACTGCCCATGACTGTTCCATCATCTGAGCGCCTCCTTCGCTTGGCAGCAGAGGACGCAAAAAAGGAAATCGAGATAAAAACCGTTTTGAGCGGCGAGGCTTTCAAGGCGTTGCGGGAAGGCGACCCGGAAAAACACAATGCAATTCTTCTAGATGAGATAGATAAGCTTTCAAAGGAAGTGGATGCGATCGTAATGGCACAGGTGTCAATGACTGCCCTTGAACCACGATTGACGAAGACACGTGTGCCGGTTTACAACAGCGGCCGCACTGGCTTCACAAAAGCAAGAGAAATCCTAGAATCCTTATAGAGGCACAAGATAAAGCAGAGGTATGGCTATGACAATTGAGCGGCTTAAAGAGAAGGCAAAAAAGATTCGTCTTAATATAATAAGAATGATGGGTGTTGGTCAAAGGGGTCATCTTGGCGGGTCGTGCTCAATTGCGGATGTTGTAACTGCGCTTTACTTTCATAAAATGAGGCTTGATCCCAAGAATCCGAAATGGGAGAAGAGGGACAGGTTTATTCTGAGCAAAGGACATGCAGCATTAGCTCAATACGCAGCGCTTGCAGAGCTTGGTTTTTTTCCAGAGGAAGAGCTTGATAAAGCTAAGAAACTTGGATCTATTTTGCAGGGTCATCCCGACATGAAAAGCACGCCTGGGGTAGAGGCGAATACCGGATCTCTTGGCCAAGGGTTATCCATTGCCTGTGGAATGGCAGCTGGTTTGAGGCTGGATGGTAAAGAAAGCAAAGTCTATTGCATAGTTGGCGACGGAGAGATAGCTGAAGGCCAAATTTGGGAAGCCGCAATGGCAGCCCGATTCCATAAGCTGGACAATCTGGTAGCAATACTTGACCAGAATGGCTTTCAAGCAATGGGACCGATAGTTGAGAGGTTTGATACGAATCCTCTTGCCGAAAAATGGAAGGCCTTTGGTTGGCATGTTCAGGAGATTGATGGTCACGACATGAAGGCTATAGTTGGGGCCCTGGACAAGGCCGATGAAGTAAGGGGCCAGCCGAAAATTATTGTTGCCCGGACAGTGAAGGGGAAGGGTGTATGTTTTGCAGAAAACAAAGCAGGGTTTCATAAAGGGCTGCTGGACCAGGAGCAATATGAACAGGCATGCAGTGAGCTTGCAGCATGAAGGGAGGCTTAACATAACGATGCAGAATCCGAGAGAGGTATATGGCAGAACCTTGGTGGAGTTAGGGAAAGAAAATGAAAATATTGTCGTATGTGACGCAGACCTTTGTACCTCCACGATGACCTGCTATTTTCAGGATGCTTATCCCGAACGCTTCTTTGAAATGGGAATAGCAGAGGCAAATATGACATCATTTGCAGCAGGCCTTTCACTTGTAGGGAAGATACCCTTTGTGAACTCTTTTGCTGTCTTTGCTTCTGGACGTGCCTATGATCAGATCCGTCAGGGGATCTGCATTCCAGGACTGAATGTTAAGATAATCGGATCAAGTGCAGGGCTGTCTGATTCTGATGACGGAGCAACGCATCAGGCCGTTGAGGATGTGGCAATTATGCGTGCCATACCTAATATGACCGTTCTGGTACCTGCTGATGCAATCGAAACTAGAAAGATGATTCACGCAATAGCAGAATATTATGGCCCGGTATACGTAAGGATTAACCGGAATGACTTGCCTGACGTGTTTCCAAAAGACTTGGAATTTAAGATTGGCAAGCCCTATGTTATCCGGGATGGGGGGGATGTCGTAGTCTTTGCAAATGGTATGATGGTATCAAAGGCTGTGAATGCAGCGGTGACTCTTGAGAAAAAAGGAGTTTCTGTAAGGGTAGTGAATGTGAGCTCCCTGAAGCCGGTTGATGAAGATGAGCTAAGGAAACTTACTGAGGGAATTAAGGGAATAGTAACAATGGAAGAACATTCGTTAATTGGCGGATTGGCTAGTGTGATAACCTATGTGCTTCGGGGTAGTGGCTTACCTATTAAAGCAATTGGAATAGAGGATAGCTTCGGCCAATCTGCGCTCTCCTATGATGAGCTTCTCGAACATTACGGCTTGACTGAAGAAAATTTGATAAGCGCAGTCAAAAGCATACTTTCATATAACTAAGAAGGGGAGTAAGGATGATGAAAAAAATCGGATTTATCGGTCTTGGAATCATGGGCAAACCGATGGCAAAAAACCTGCTCAAAGCAGGATATCCTTTAATTGTTTATGATATAAATAACGTTCCAGTAAAAGAGCTTGTGGAGTCTGGGGCTCAAGAAGGTAAATCATCAAAAGAGGTAGCAGCTCAGAGTGAAGTAATCATCACGATGCTGCCGAACTCTCCCGAGGTTAAGGAAGTAGTGCTTGGAAAAAATGGCGTTCTTGGCGGGGCAAAGCCAGGCACAATCCTGATTGATATGAGTTCAATCGCTCCCCTTGCATCCAAACAGATTTCTGAAAAGGCGAAAGAAAAAGGTGTGGTAATGCTAGATGCACCAGTGAGTGGTGGGGAGCCCAAAGCTATTGACGGGACTCTTGCTATCATGGTTGGTGGCCCTAAGGAAATCTTTGAGGAGGCTAAGGAAATACTTGCGGTGATGGGTGCTGCTGTGACACATGTCGGGGAAATCGGAAGCGGAAATACCACAAAGCTTGCAAATCAGATAATCGTTGCACTGAATATTGCTGCAATGGCTGAGGCTATGGTTCTTGCTACCAAGGCCGGAGTTGATCCTGAAAAGGTTTATAATGCAATCCGTGGCGGACTCGCTGGTAGTGCTGTGCTGGATGCAAAGATGCCGATGGTGCTCGATGGGAACTTTAAACCCGGATTCCGCATAGAATTGCACATTAAGGATATGATGAATGCCCTTGAAACAGCGCATGAACTCTGTGTGCCTGTGCCTCTTTCAAGCCAGATTTTGGAGATCATGAAAGCACTGAAGTGTGATGGAAAGGAGAAGGATGATCACTGTGGAATTGTCCGGTTCTATGAAGGTGTTGCAAAGATAGCGGTAAGAAAAGAACGAATTTCAGCTTAATAATGTGAGTTGGATTGAGAATTGGTTGAATTCAGATTTTTTTTCTTAATAAACTGAAACGTATTATTGTCGAACCAGAGCTACAAAAGCGGGGCGCTTTTCAATATTTCAATATATCATACTTAAGATGCCTTAAACATATGACACCTGCCATCATTGCAGACATATAGAATTCTTGCCCACTTTCATATTTCATCCGAATATCTCATGAATTCAGCGTGATAAATTCCTGCCCAAGATAGCAGAAATCGCTACCTTTGGATTTTGGAGCTCATTCACAAGGCATGGATGTACTAAAGCAAGTAGAGGGAGGCCGTAAGGCCCTCCTCTACTTGATTATCCATTTAACCACTCACAATCACTGGGCAATCACCAGGCCCGGGTCCGTAACCAGGTTCACCAGGCCCGTAACCGGTGCCGTCTTCAGGGCCTTCTCCGTCGTTGCCCTCGCCGTCGCCAGGGCCGTAGCCGCCGTTATCCCCGGTACCGCCATTGCCCTCGCCGTTATCTGACCCCGGACCGTTACCGGTGCCGTCACCAGGGCCTTCTCCGTCGTTACCGGTGCCGTCGCCTGGTCCATAGCCTCCGTTTCCGCCTCGCGCCAGGATTAAACGATTATCGTTGATATTCACCCTGCCGCAGTCGCCTGGTCCATAGCCTCCGTGAGGGAGGATAGAAAGTCGATCTGTATTCATGCCCGCGTTATCTGAGCTCCACGCCGGAAAACTCAGAAGTCCCAACACCATCACCAAACAACCGATCTTGCATACCTGCTTCAGCATTGCATTTCCTTTCCAATATTTTGAGGTTTAATGAAATCCGTGAAACCACCACACGCCCTAATACCTATTTAGAATCATATGGGGAGCTGGGTTTCACACTACAAATTGCAAAAAAAGAGGCCTCTTAATTTGCTTCCAGCGGCGACCGTAGCCTTAACCGTCCGCCGAATCCATTTAAACCTTAAAACGCACAGCTCACGAAAAGGTTACATGCTTTTTGATTTTCTTTCTTATTTTCTGCGTTGTTGGATGAAAGTGTTTCTCTGATTAGAGTCTTACTATGAATGAGTTCCTCCTGGCCAATAAGTAAAGTGGATTACTCTAGCTATCCGGAGGTATAGGGGCAAGTCTGCTCTTGACTCTTGCTCAGCGAGCTGTTGAATCCTTCTCTTGAGCCTTCGATCGCTGGATAGCAGCGCTTCCGTCCGCGCAATGACGCTGCTCACCGAGCTGTACTTGCAGTTGGGGGCATTCATGCGAAACGTGCATAACTCATTGTGAATATCGACGCAGATTTCAAACGCAAATCAACAAATTCGGTAGAGGTAGCTGCTCGCAGATTTCATCTTGAAATATATATTTCCTGCGGAGGTTCTTTCCCTGCCAGAGCACAATTAGATATTCAACGTTCAATTACGGCGTTAAATCTCTCGAATTTAAGTGGCAAGCTAAGCTTCAAATCCTCTTCGCTCAAGATCCCCAAGATTTGATTTAAAGACCCCGAGTTGAGTGCCTTGTTTCTTTGTCCAGTCTTGATGGCTGCTATTAGGATGGCATAACGAAGGGTTCTTGTGCAGATGCAGGGTGAGGCATCATCAGTAAATCCTGAAATAGATGGGCAGGACACCTGTTTGGTGAAATGCTTCAATAATCTCAAGAATTCCGATCAACCAGATAAACCAAAGGGCACGAAAGATATTCCGTTTGAATATTCTTGGGTTTACCGTGTATGTTTCGGGTTCCTGTAAAAGTGATAATTTCGGAAAAAAGGCGGGAGTGTTCATGCGATATGCTGCAAATCTCTCCCCATGAAGACTTAGCAATCTTCTTTCTTCGCTCCTGATAACGCTTGGGTAATAAACCAAAAACAAAAGAACAATAACAAACGGAATCAGCAACGTTTCAGTGGCAAGTCCCACCCCGGCACCTCCAATCATGCTGAAAAAATACAAAGGATTTCTCGATATCGAATATGGTCCAGAGGTCACCAGTGTGGTGTTCTTATACCCCCCAATGTATAGTGAACACCACAACCGACCTAATGATGCGATTCCCATCAAGATACAGCCGATCATAAAGAAAAGACTACTGACGAATGAAATTCTCTCCCATGCACTGGAAGAAAAAATGATAATGATTAGCAAAATGACAGCAAAGACTCTGGTTATAGGAATGCGTGTCTTTTCAATAATTGAATGTGATAACATTACCAGCGCTCCATTTTTCTTATGCCTACCATGTATATCGCTTGATATTCTTGCACAACGTCTCATTGCAAACCCTGTATGCAGAAATAAAGCCTGTGACCCATAGTATGAAATCTTAGCCAAATATTCAATATGTGGGGTCGATAAAGGACATGTAGGCACTGTACGCATTTCTGACTG
>Ga0307380_10002483_pt1 | contig 26274 bp, 18 predicted proteins | sample UN3MG_FD_202239 | JGI IMG/M metagenome (GOLD analysis project Ga0307380, IMG submission 202239) | Soil microbial communities from Risofladan, Vaasa, Finland - UN-3 | ecosystem: Environmental > Terrestrial > Soil > Coastal area > Acid sulfate soil | place: Finland: Risofladan, Vaasa | collected... | reverse complement strand
GTGGACACGATCAACGCCAATCTACCGTTGCAGCGCCGCTGGGCGGCGCTGCGCAAACGCGTGCTCGGGCTGGACGAGCTGCACGTGTACGACCTGTATCAGCCGCTGACCGAAGGCGGCGATCAGGAGATCGAATACGACGACGCCGTCGCGGAGATCATCGCGGCGTTGCAGCCGTTCGGCCGAGAGTATTGCGAGCCGATGGAGAAGGGCTTCGCCGCGCGCTGGATCGACGTGTACGAGACCAGGGGCAAGTGCAGCGGGGCCTACTCTTCAGGCTCCTACGACACGCAGCCGTACATCCTGCTCAACTACAACAAGACGCTCGCTGAGGCGTCCACCATCGCCCACGAGATGGGCCACTCCATGCACAGCTACTTCACGCACAAGCACCAGCCGAAGGTGTACGGCGAGTACAGCGGGTTCGTGGCTGAGGTAGCGGCGATCTTCAACGAAATCCTGCTGGAAGACCACTTGCTCAAGAATGCCGAGGCGCGTGCCGAGAAGCTGCGGCTGCTCAACCACGCGATTGACACCCTGCGGAACACCGTGTTTCGACAGGTGATGTTCGCGGAGTTTGAGGCGGAGGCGCACGCCCTGGTCGAGCGCGGCGAGGCGTTGACCGCCGAGCGGCTCGGCAAGCTGTACGTGGACACGTTCCACAAGTATTGGGGGCCGGAGGTGGTTCGCGACCCGGAGCATACGCCGTACTGGGGTCGCATCCCGCACTTTTACCTGAACTTCTACGTGTACCACTACGCGGTAAGCTATTGTGCCGCCGCCGCTCTGGCGCAGGATGTGCTCGCGGAGAGGCCGGGGGCCTTGGAGGCGTATCTGGGATTTCTCCAGGCCGGCTCCGCGGACTATCCGCTGGAGATTCTGCGGAAGGCCGGCGTAGACATGACGACACCAGCCCCGATCGAAGCCACCATGCGGCGGTTCGAGCGGCTGGTGGACGAATTTGAGAAGCTGCTGGAGGAGTGACGCCGTGGCGGGCGAAGGGTAACGGTGTCATTCCGAGGGAGCCGCCGAAGGTGAGCGACCGAGGAATCTGGCTCCAGCGCGCGGAATCAGCCAGATTCCTCGCTCCGTTCGGAATGACAATTGAATCTGCGGCAGATGTCGCGCTGCTCGACCTGCCCTGGTTTTTCTGTGTGGAGAGACACGATGAACACACTGCTGGATCGCTTCTGTCGCTACGTGAAGTTCGAGACCACCGCGGTTGAGGAGACCGAGGACTACCCCAGCTCGCCGGGCCAGCTCGAGCTGGGCAAGCTGCTGCTTGAGGAGATGAAAGCGCTGAAGTTGGAGGACGTCGGCCCGCACGAGGGCGGGATTGTCATGGGCACGATCCCCGGCAACCTGGCCGGGGCTCCCACCGTCGCCTGGCTGTCCCACCAGGACACCTCGCCGGAAGCGCCGGGCAAAGATGTCAAGCCGCAGATCCTCGAGAACTACGACGGCAAGGACGTTGTGCTGCCGGGCGATAAGTCGAAGGTCATCAAAGTCGACGAGTTCCCGCAACTCAAGGAGCTCAAGGGCAAGACGGTCATCACTTCGGACGGCACGACGCTGCTGGGGGCGGACGATAAGGCCGGCATCGCCGTGATCATGACGGCCACTGCCCACCTGATGGGGCATCCCGAAATCAAGCACGGTCCCATCCGCGTGGTGTTCACCTGCGACGAAGAGGTCGGGCGCGGCACCGACAAGGTAGGCATCAAGAAGATCGATGCGGCCGCCGCCTACACGTTGGACGGTGAAGACGCGGGCGGGATCGAGAATGAGACGTTCTCGGCCGACCTGGCCACGGTCACGGTCACGGGCTTCAACATCCATCCCGGGTTCGGCTACGGCAAGATGGTCAACGCGATCCGCTACGCGGGCGAGTTCCTGGCGCGGATGCCCAAGGAAATGTCGCCGGAGATGACCAAGGACCGGGACCAGTTCATGCACCCGTACGTCCTGGAGGGTGCCGTGGACAAGGCCACGATCAAGATCCTGCTGCGCAGTTTCGAGACACCCGACCTGGCTCAGCAGGCCAAGCGGCTCGAGGACATCGCTGCCTCGGTGATGGCCGATTTCCCCAAGGTCAAGATCGACGTCGAGGTGAAGAAGCAGTACCGCAACATGGTCGAGCACCTGAAGAGAGAGCCACGCGCCGTCAAGATCGCCGAACAGGCCTACCGCAATCTCGGCATCGAGCCGAAGTTCCAGTCGATCCGGGGCGGGACCGACGGCTCGCGGCTGAGCGAGATGGGCCTGCCCACGCCGAACCTCTCGACCGGCATGCACAACTTCCACTCGCCGCTGGAGTTCGCGTGTCTGGAGCAGATGGAGGGTGCGGTCAAGGTGCTGGTAGAGTTGGCGCAGCTTTGGGGGAAGGAGAAAGCCTGACAGGCACAGAGGCACGAAGGCACGAAGGCACGAAGGCACGAAGGCACGGAGGCACCGAGGCACGAAGGCACGAAGGGAATGTAGCGGCCGGGCCCCGTACCGGCCGTTGACTGAAAACTGACAACTGAGAACTGACAACTAGCCATGAGCGACACACCCCAAGAGAAGAAAAGGCCGTTCCGCGAGATCGTCCAGCCCTTCATCGACTTGGTGCATGCCCCGCGTGCCCTGTGGGGCATCAACCTCGCGTACGTGATCGAGGGCATGGTCTACTTCGGCATGCTTGGTTACCTGACGATCCATTTCTCATCTTTCATCTTCCAGGGCGTGGAGGGCGCGGACGACTACTCCCACAAAATGGTTGGGATACTGACTGCCGGCATCACGCTCGCCATGGTGTTCTTGGGCTTTGTGGCCGACAAGTGGGGCGTTCGCAAAGCGCTCATCGGCGCGTTTCTCTTTATGCTTGTCGGCCGTGTCCTGATTTCAGGAGCGCCCACCGTCTTTGGCCTCCAGCCGGCGGGTTTGTGGTCGTCGCTACACCTGGTGACCATGGCCGGAATCCTTCTCGTCATCATCGGTTACGGCATGTATCAACCGGCGGCCTATGCCGGTGTCCGAAAATTTACCACGCCCAAGACAGCCACCATGGCGTTCGCGATGCTGTATGCGTTGATGAACCTGGGCGGATGGTTCCCTACGTTCGCTTTTCTGCTTCGTGATGAGGACTTCCTCAACCTCGGTATCCCCGGCACCTTCTGGATCTACACGGGGTTTACCATCGTTGCCTTACTGGCAACCGTATTCATCCTCTCGCGAAAGACCGTCGAAAGGGCCATCGCGACGGCCAAGGAAGAGACGGCGAAGCTGAAGGAAGCCGAAGCTCAAAAGGAAAAGGACAAACCGGGCGAGCCGAAATCCCCCCAGACAGCGCCCGCCGAGCCGGAAGTGACCCAGGCTGCGCGCGTTCCGTTGCACTTCTGGGGCATGCTGGTGGCGATTCTGGTCGCGCTCTACTTTACTGTTCCCGATCCCTGGCGGTACGTGCTGGGGGGAGTCATTATCGTTGCTTCGCTCGTCGGCGTCGTGATCCCTTCGGCCAGACACTGGCTTGCTAGGCACCCCTTGTCGGATGGCAAGTTCTTCTTCTTCATCTTTGCGCTCATCCCGGTTCAGACCTTGTTTACGTACAACTGGTTTGTCTTACCGCAGTACATCTCGCGCACGTATGAGGGTTGGATCGGCAACTACTTCGAGATCTTCTCGAATATGAACCCGCTTCTGATCTTCATTTTCGCGCCAATCATCGCGGCAATAACGTACAAGCGCAAAGTCTACAACATGATGATCGTGGGAACGTTGATCATGGCGGTGCCGGCCTTTCTACCGGCGATCGGGCCGAGCTTCTGGACGCTGTCCGGCTATGTCGTGCTCATGACGGTCGGCGAGGCCATGTGGTCGCCGCGCTTCCTGCAATACGCCGCGGAGATCGCCCCGGAAGGACGCACCGGGATGTACATGGGTGTGGCGCAATTGCCCTGGTTCCTGACCAAGGTGCTCGTGCCGCTGCTATACTCCGGCAAGGTCATGGCCCACTATTGCCCCGAAGAGGGCCCCAAGGACACCGAGACCATGTGGCTCGTCTTCGGCTGCATCGCGATTTGCTCGACGATTCTGCTTATCCTCGCCAAGCCGTGGGTCGGCAAGGATTTCAAGACCAAGGCGGATTGACTGCGGCTCAGGCGGTAGGGAGGGGTGTGTTGCTGCGGCCGGCGGCATGGCGGTATCATGCCTTACCGGCGCGGGCGGCCAGCCAAGGGCCGGCGCGGCTGAACGGGGAACTGGCAATCACCCGGATTGTGACCGGCCGCGACTGTTCCCGCCGTCTGGGATACTGTCGAACGCCTCACCGGGTGGACACGGGGTAACGCGGAATCATGACGAAAGGACGGGTAATCGCGATGCTGAATCTGACACAGCGTGCGGCCATTCTCACGATCGTGGTGCTCAGCGTCGGCTGCGCTGCACAGGCCAAAAGCCATCTGATGCGTATGGCCGACGTTCATAAGGACAAGATCGTCTTCACCTATGAGGGCGACCTGTGGTTGGCGTCCAGCGATGGCGGCGACGCCCGCCGCGTAACCAACGACCCCGGCTCCGAGGTCTGGGCCAAGTTCTCGCCTGACGGAACGCGGATCGCCTTCACCGCCGAGTACGACGGCAACCTGGACGTGTATGTCATGGATGCCCGCGGCGGCGTGCCCCAGCGGCTGACCTACCACCCGGCGATGGATCGCGTGGTCGGCTGGTGGCCCGACGGAAAGAGCGTCCTGTTCCGCTCGAACCGCGTGTGGCCCAGCCGCGGCGAGGAGGTCTACCGCGTGGCGCTCGAGGGTGGGATGCCCGAGAAGCTGCCCGTGGACCGCGCGGGACTGACCGCCGTCTCGCCCGACGGCAAGATGATCGCCTACAACCGCATCAGCCGCGAATCGCGCACCTGGAAACGCCACAAGGGCGGCACCGCCCAGGAAATCTGGATGGGCAGCCTTGAACAGATGGACTACAAGCCCATCACCGACTGGGCCGGCTCGGACAACTACCCGATGTGGCGCGGCGACGCGATCTACTTCAACTCCGACCGCGCGCATGGGACGCTGAACATCTACAAGTACGACGTCAAGACCGGCAAGGTCACCGCCATGACGTCGTACAAGGACTACGACGTCAAATACCCGTCCATCGGCATTGACCAGATCGTGTATCAGTACGGCGAGACTTTGCACCTGCTCGATCTCAAGAGCGGCAAGACGCGAATGGTGCCGGTCGAGATCCCCAGCGACCTGGTGCGCATGCGGCCGGAGTACGTTGGCGTTAGCCCCGGCAGCGGCTCCTTCCAGCTATCCCCCAGCGCAAAGCGCGTGCTGATCGAAGCCCGCGGTGAAATCATCAACTTCCCGGCCGAAGACGGCGAGCCGGTCAATCTGACCAATACTACAGCCTCGCGCGAGAAGAGCGCCGTCTGGTCGCCCAACGGCCGCTGGATTGCGTTCATCTCGGACAAGACCGGCGAGGAAGAAATCTACCTGGTTGATCAGAAGGGCGAGAAGCCGTGGAAGCAGCTTACCGAGGGCGGACTGGGCTTCCGCATGCAGCTCGTCTGGTCGCCGGACAGCAAATACCTGCTATTCAGCGACAAATTCATGCGGCTGAACCTGGCGGACGCGGAGACGGGTGAGATCACCGTCGTGGATCAGGCGGATTACGACGACGCCTGGGAGCGCTGGGGCATCCAGGACTACGTCTGGTCGCCGGACAGCAAGTGGATCGCCTACACCAAGATGGAACAGAGCCTGTATGACGCGATCTTCCTGTACTCGCTGGAGAAGAAGGAGGTTTATCGCCTCACGTCGGACCTGACGGAGGACTGGAGCCCGTCGTTCGACCCGAAGGGACGCTACCTGTACTTCCTGTCGAACCGGACGTTCAGCCCGATCATGGGCTTTGTGGACCAGAACCACATCTTCCTCGACATGTGCCGGCCGTACGTCGTCCTGCTCAAGGCCGACGAGCCGACGCCCTTCCCGCTGAAGGATTCCGAGGAGGAAGTGGAAGAAGAAGAGGTCGAAGAGGAAGAGCCCGAGGAAGAGGTCGCCGAGGAAGAGGCCCAGGGGGAGGCTGAAGAGGCAGAGGAAGAGGAAGAGGAAGAGAGAGAAGAGGCGGAGGAAGAAGCGGAAGAAGCGGAAGAAGCCGAAGAAGAGGACTCCATCGACATCGAGGGTATCCAGCGACGGATTCTGGCCGCCGAGGGTGTCTCGGCCGGCAACTACTTCCGCCTGGAAGCCACCGATAAGGGGTTCCTCTACCTCAAGAAGGAGGGGACCGAGTTCTCGAAGTACCAGACCGTCACCGACCAGACCGGCGGGCGGCTCGACCTGTACCACTACGAGCTGGAGGACGAGAAGACGAGCAAGGTCCTCGGCGGGATTGCCAACTACCACCAGTGCGCCGACGGAAAGAAGCTGATTTACCGCTCCGGCAGCACGTACGGCGTGGTGGACGTCGGCAAGAACGCCAGTGTGGGCGACGGCAAGGTCGATCTGGGCGCCATTCGGATCGCCGTCGATCGCAATCAGGAGTTCCTGCAACTGCTCGACGAGGCCTGGCGGATCGAGCGCGACTGGTTCTACGACCAGAACATGCACGGTGTCGACTGGCCGGCCATCCGCGAGAAGTACCGCAAGTTTGTGCCGTTCTGCGGGAACCGCAGCGATCTGAACTATCTGATCGGCGAGATGATCGCCGAGCTCAACGCCGGACACACCTACGTCGGTGGCGGCGACATCACCGACGAGGCCAAGAGTGTGGCGACCGGGATGCTCGGTGTGGACTTCGCCGTCGATCCCGGAGCAGAGTATTACCGCATCGCGCACATTATTCCCGGCACGCCGGGTGACCCCGGCGCCCGCTCGCCCCTGGACGAGCCCGGCTGTCCGATTAAGCAGGGCGACTATCTGATCGCCATCGACGGTGAGGAAGTCAAGACGACCGACAACGTCTACCGCCACTTGCAGAACAAGCGTGGCAGGGTCGTCACGCTGACCTATAACGACAAGCCCTCGGCCGAGGATGCAAAGAGGTATCGGCTGGAGACCATCGGCAGTGAGTTCGGGATCCGCTACCGCGAGTGGGTCGAGAAGAACCGCGCGTTCGTGGATCAAGCCACGGGCGGTGAGGTCGGCTACCTGCACATCCCGGATATGATGACTGGCGGCCTGATCGAGTTCGCCAAGGTCTACTTCCCGCACCACTACAAGAAGGCGTTCATCCTCGACGAGCGCTACAACGGCGGCGGGTTCACCGCCGACATGATCATCGACCGCCTGGAGCGCAAGCTCTGGGCGTTGACGCAGCCACGCGAGGGCAAGTTCATCCGCGACCCGGAGCGGGCTTTCCACGGACACCTGGCCGTGATCGTCAACGAAGACACCGGTTCCTGTGGCGAGTATTTCGCTCAGGCGATCCAGACCAAGGGCCTGGCCCCGATCATCGGCATGCGCACTTGGGGCGGCGCGGTCGGCATCGAGGCGCACCAGGACCTGATGGACGGCGGCGGTGTCACGCCGCCGCAGTTCGGCCCCTACGGCCTCGACCGCACCTGGCTGATCGAGGGCCACGGCGTGGTGCCGGACATCGAGGTGCAGAACATGCCGGGTGACGTGCTGCGCGGCAAGGACGCGCAGTTGGAGGCGACGATCGAGAACGTCCTGAAGCGAATCAGGGAAGACCCGCCCGACCTGCCGCCGCCGCCATCGTTCCCGGACAAGAGCAAAAAGGCCTCAAATTAGTCCTGTAGGTTGGGTGGCCCACGGCTTCTGCCGTGGGGGACACGAACGGGCGAGACATTCGTGTCCCCCACCTCTAAAGAGGTGGACCATGCAAGCGGACTGTTCGTCGTCATCCTGAGCGCAGCGAAGGATCTGGCTGCGAGTCCCGCTAATCTGGGGGGTGCGCGCCGAGATTCTTCGGTCGCTGCGCTGCCTCAGAATGACACCAGACGGGAGCGCCACGCAGGAACATCGTTCGGGTCGTCCCACGGTTGCGTCAGCCGTGCGGGCTCGGGTGCCACTGGCGGCTTGTCCGCCAGTGCCGCAGCCAGCGAGGGTAAGCGCTCCGCGATCATGGCTGGTGCGTGCTGGCGGCGTGCTAGGAGCGGGGTTCTGAGGCCCCCGGCGGCACTTGGCCTGCCGTCCCGCACTCCGGGCACACGCCGCTGACGTTGCCGGTCAGCTCGTAGCCGCACTCGTGGCAGTAGGGACGATTGGAGGGGATCGCGAGGTTGACAAGCCACTTGGCGCCGAAGAACAGGTAGAGACCGATGCCGATCCCCAAAACGTCGCTCAGCGTTCCGGGTATCGCCGACTGCCACGTATAGGCCTTCGTTGGATCACGCCAAACGTCGACGTAGAGACTCCCGCTCCACGGTAAGGATTCGATCGTCTGTGCGACTAGCCAGACTCCGATGGCCTTCAGCGCCAGCCGGAACGCAGTCTTGTATTTCATGGCCGCTACTCCTTAGGCAGTCCCCGCATAGGTTATCCCACCCCTACATGAGGGAACAGGGAGCATAGCAGCATGGCCGCACTCCACCGCGGGTGGCGCACCCGAGATCGGCACGGTCGATTTGTTCGCCGACGGCTAGACCTCAGTTTACCACGACGACCTCTCGCTAACGCCGAAGCGGGGACCGTGAGGCGACCGGAACGAGTTTGTCACACCAAGCCCAGGCGGCCGGCCGCCGTCGTCTTTCGTCGCCTTGGGCACGTTATCAGCCCGCTCTAGACCGGGTCCAATCTGCTCCGATCTGCGAAAGCGCTTGGCGCGGCGGGTGTCGCGGCGGTATCGTCGAATTGTCCAAGCTGGTCGCACGCCGGCAGGTTGTAGCGGGCGCCGCGGAAGGAAGCGGGGAACGGAGGCGGAAGCATGTTTGCAGACAAGAGACTCATGTGCCTTGTGGTCGGCGTGGTGCTATTGGGCACAGTCCAGGTCGGGCTCCCCGACGACTGGAACAACTCCGGTGGCAACGCCGGCCGCAACGGACTGTCGAGCGAGATCGGTCCGGATGACGCCGACCTGCGCTGGTCGGGCGGCCGACCGTCGCTGATTGCCTGGCAGCCGGTGACCGAGGGAGGTCGCGTGTTCATCGTGCGTCAACCCAAGTGGCCCTACCAGCAGCCCGGCGATTCTTTCGTCGTCGCCAGGGATCTATACACCGGCGAAGAGCTCTGGGCGGTGGAGATCAGGTACAACGACGGTGACTGGATCACCTGGATCGCGGGCGCGCGCGACGGCAAGGTCTACGCCTCGCGTGCGGGCAACGGTGCCTCGGTGTGGGCGCGAATGTACGCGCTCGATGTGGCCACCGGCGAATTCGCCTGGCCCGCGCCTTCCGAGGATGAGATCAGCGCGGGGGCGTACGACGGGGTCGTGTTTGCGCCCGACGGCGATCTGATCGTGGCCAGCTTCCGCAACATCTGGCGCATCAGTGCGGAGGACGGGCACACGGTCTGGCACGCCAGCCGGGTCGCGTCGGTCAGCGGCAACTGCGGTGCGGCGCTCCATGCGGACGCGGTGTACGTTGCGGACGCGGCCGGCGGCGGGAATGTGATCAAGCGTTTCGACCTGGCCACCGGCGCCGAGATGTACTCCAGCCCGGTGATGTCCGGGTTCACGATTCAGAACACGCCCATGGCCGGGCCGGACGGCTCCGTCTACCTTTCGCGAACACAGAACAACCCTTCTGTCGATCACTTCTACGCCTTCGAAGACACCGGCAGCGAATTCATCGAGAAGTGGCACATTCCGGCGGGATGGTCAACGTCGTCGGAGTTCGGCGTCGGGCCGGACGGGTCGGTCTACATGATGGCGCCGGGCGACGAACTCGTTCGACTCGATCCGGACACCGGCGAGGTGCTTGACTCGGCGGGCGTCATCTCCGGCTTCTCGAAACCACGCATGGCGATCGATGCCGAGGGGCGCGTGTTCTTCTCGAATGGGGCGTTCGGGACCGGCCGCCTCTATTCGTTCAACGCGGACCTGACGGAGCGCTGGTCCGTGCCGGTAACCAACATCAACATCGGCGGTCCGGCGCTGGGCCAGGACGGCGTCTTGGTCGTATGTGGCATCGGCACCGACGTACGCGCCTACCAGACCTGCCGGGGTGATCTAGACGACGACAACGACACCGACCAGTCTGACCTGGGCCTGCTGCTGGCCGCGTTCGGAATCGACGACGGCGGGGATCTCGACGGCGACGACGATACCGACCAGGCCGACCTCGGCATCCTGCTGGCCGACTGGGGCTGCGGTGTCTATCCGTAGCCCGACGCGGGACGCGCCGGCTCGGTTCCCTCCACACGGTGCCTGTTCACGTGGTTGGGCAGCGTGATTCAACTCACACGCCGTGCGTGAATTCTCCCAGCCGGTCCATGGACTGGCGCAGGGCCTCCAGGGCCCGCTTAGTGAGGGCGACCACAGCCGCCTCGGACTTGCCTAAGCGTGCCGCTACCTCAGCTACAGAAAGCCCCTCCAGAAAACGCAACTGAATGATTTGGCGATGGGAGTCCGAGAGGCCCGCGAGGCTGACCGATAGCGCGCTGAAAGCCTCCTCGCGTCTGACCACCCGGCTTGGTGTGCCCGGATCGGCATAGACCTGGTCGAGCAGATTCATGTACGAGCTGGAACCACTGCCCATTGCTGCGGGCACCTCCCGGTTGATGTCGCGCGCCTGGCAGTGCGCGGCGCGCAGCGCATCGACGAGCCTTTGACTCAGAATGGCGTGTACCCAGTTGACGAACGAGCCGGGGCCATGATCTTCAAGCTCGCCGATCTGCCGGGCGACGTCCATGTACGCCTCCTGCACGATGTCGTCCGGGTCCAGCCTGGCCTTCATGGCCGCATCCATGCGGCTTTCAACTTGTTTCCGAAACCAGGGATGGTACGCGGCCAGTAGCTTGGCCAGCGCCAAGCGGTCTCCGCGCTGGGCCGCCACGATCCAGCCTTGGATCTCGTTCTGTTCCGACATGCCTGGCCCCTGACGCGCGCCGCGTCGATGCAGACGCGGGTTCTGGGGTTGCTATACTATGCATGATACACTCTGTCGCAGGTGCGGGCGAGACGGTTTGCCGGTCTTATCTTCGCCAGCTACGATCCGGGTTTGGTGGTGGGTAGGCCGGCTATTCTCGGACGGCCGGCGGAGATGGGGCATGAGTCCCTGCTCCTCACATGATGACGCCGAGCCCAAGGCGGGCATTCCGGCCCTGGTGAATGAGTTCTTCGAGCGCCGGCAGGCTGGGGAGGATCTCACACCCGAGCAGTTTGCCGCCAAGCATCCGGAGTTCGCCGACCAGTTGCGCGCCCACCTGGCGGGGCTGGCGTTCATCGATCGGGCCTGCACGCCGACGGTCAACACCGTTGCCAGCGGGATCCCGCGTCAGCCTGCCGAGCTGCCGGCTGTGGAGGGGTACGAGCTCGTCGAGGAGATCGGCCGCGGAGGCATGGGGGTCGTATACAAGGCAGTGCAAGCGTCCACCAAGCGCAAGGTGGCCATCAAGGTCATGCGTGAAGGGCGCTTCGCCGGTCGGGTTAACAGGGCGCGCTTCGAGCGGGAGGTGCGGATCCTCGGCCAGCTCAAGCATCCCAGCGTCGTGACCGTCTACGACAGTGGCGAAGCAGGCGGGCACTTCTACTACGTGATGGACTACGTCTCGGGCCAACCGCTGGACGTGCACATGACCGCGGGTGAGCGCTCAATCGACCAGACGCTCAAGCTGTTCGCCAAGATCTGCGACGCGGTGAACGCGGCCCACTTGCGTGGCGTCATCCACCGTGACCTCAAGCCGAGCAACATCCGCATCGACGCCGACGGCGAGCCGTGCGTTCTGGACTTCGGTCTGGCCAAGGTGGCCGCGAGCGACGCGGAAGCCTGGCAGATGACGATGACGGGGCAGTTCGTCGGCTCGCTGCCGTGGGCGTCCCCGGAGCAGGCGGAAGGCAGCCCGAGCAAGATCGACGTCCGCACGGACGTCTATTCGCTCGGCGTTATCCTCTATCAGATGTTGACAAACAAGCTCCCGTACGTGGTGACCGGGAGCATGCGTGACGTGCTAGAGAACATCATGACGGTCGAACCCTCCCGTCCCAGCGCGATCCGGCGGGAGATCAACGACGATGTCGAAACGATCGTGCTGAAAGCCTTGGCCAAAGAGCCCCAGCACCGCTACCAGATCGCCGGCGAACTGGCCCGCGATATTCGCCACTACCTGGCCGGTGAGCCGATCGAAGCCAAGCGAAACAGCGGCTGGTACGTGCTCAAGAAGACTCTGCGGCTTTACAAAGGGCGGGTGGCCGCCGGGCTTGTCATGGCGCTGATGCTGGTAGGCGGGTTGGTGGCGACGTCGACGCTCTATGCGCGGGCGGTTGCGTCCGAGGCCCGGGCCAAACGTCGCTTCGACGACGTCCGCAAGCTGGCCAATACCTTCATGCTTGACTTTCATGACCAGATCAAGGACCTGCCGGGCTCAACGCCTGCACGCGAGTCCCTCGTGGAGACGGCCCTGGAGTATCTGGACAGACTGGCCGGCGAGGCCGGCGACGACCAATCGCTCCAGCACGAACTGGCGTGGGCCTACTGCAAGCTGGGCGACATTCAGGGCAATCCTTACAACTTCGGCGGACATCTGGGGGACACAGAGGGGGCCTTCGCCAGCTACCGCAAGGCGCTGGAGATCCTTGAGCACCTATCCACCACCCATTCCTATCACGATCATACGCGGGCCCGCCGCGACCTTTCCGCCTGTCACAACTACATCGGCGACATGCAGCGTGTGAGCGGCCAGAGCGACGCCGCCCTGGCCAGCTACCGTAAGGCGCTGGATATTCGCGAGGCTTTGTTGGCCGCCAACCCGACTGACGCGGAGGCCCGCCGTGACCTCTCTGCCAGCTACAACAGGATCGCTGATCTTCAGCATGATAATTACCGGAACGAGGAGGCCTTGGACTGCGCCCGCAAGGCGTTGGAGATTGACGAGGGCTTGTTGACGGAAGACCCAGCCAATAAGCGGGCCCGCCGTGGACTTGGTGTCAACTATCTACTCGTCGCCAAGCTGCTGGCGCGGAGCGACCGGAGTGAGGAGGCCCTGGACTACGCGCGCAAGTCACTGGAGATTCGTCAGTCCGTATTGGCGGCCGACACGACGAACGCTGAGGCCCGCCGTGATGTCGCCGTCGCCTATGACGGTATCGGCATGCTGCAGCGATCAGCCAGGCAGACCGAAGAGGCCTTCGTCAGCTTCCGGAAGTCACTGGAGATTTTCGAGGCCTTGTCGGCGGCCGACCCAGCCGACGTGCGGGCGCGCAAGAATGTCTCCATCGGCTATGAACGAATCGGTAGAATGCTGCAAGCAGCCGGTCAAACCGAGGAGGCCCTGGCCAGCTTCCGGAAGTCACTGGAGGTTTTCGAGGCCTTGTCGGCGGCCGACCCGACCAGCGCAGACATCCGCCGGAGCCTTTCTTTATGCCATTACCGAATCGGCAAAACGCTGGCAGCTACAGGGCAGGCCCAGGAGGCCCTGGTCAGTTACGGCAAGTCACTCGAGATTACCGAGGCCCTCTCGGCGGCCAACCCTTCGAATGCGCGGTATCGCCGCGATACGGCGGTGACACACGACAGAACAGGCTCCGCTTACGCGGCCTTGGGTTCGCAAGCAGGCACGCCTGCCCCGCAGCGGCTGGAACACTGGCGAAGCGCCCGCGCATCGTACATGCGTAGCCTGCGTGTTTTCGATGACATGCGCGAGCGCGGCATCCTGCCCCCATCTGATGCAGAGGCTTTCGCCGAGTTGAACACTCAAATCGCTAAGTGCGACGCGGCGATTGCAGAACTCGAGCAACGTATGGAAATGGCCGATCCGACGTCGCAGCCATCTTCTCGGCAACCGTGAGCGTATTCGGCCGGCTCACAGACCGTGACAAATGGGTCCGGCGTCGTGGGGACATCGGGCTGGGCGGTGGAGAGCTGGCGCCCCAGCGGGACGCCGTCCACGTAATCCATGGCGCAATACCGCTCCGCTCCCGACCGTGTCTCTCTCCAGGACGCGGACGATGCGCGGGTGTTGAAGTCGGCCCGCCAACTCCACGCTTCGGGCCGCGAGCCGCGGCTAGTCGTCCGCCACGTACGACGCTCGCCGCTGTCTTGAACGTGGCTGGCCCAGCACCGGACACGGGCGAGGCCTGGCACCCGCGCTGCTTCGCCACGCTCGACCCGCAACACGCGCGCTACGGTGCGCACGGCAAGGCCGGCAGCGTGAGGCGGAGGACCTCCTGAATACCGCCCGGCGCGACGTCGAGAACCCCTCCTGGCTGCGCCAAATCTTCCGCTGCCTGGCTGGTCAGCTCAGCCCCGACGAGCTGGTTGCCGCCGCCGTTGCCCAAAACAACCTCGAACAGCTCTGCGAGGCCTACTACTACGCGGGCGAGACTTGCCTGCTTGCCGGCGATCGCGCCGGCGCCCGCCAGTGGTTCGAGCAGTGCGTCCAGACCGGCCTCGACTTCGACCCGGACGCCGAGTTTGGCACCCCCATGAACGAGTACGAGTTGGCCCAGTGGCGGCTGGATGCGCTCTTCTCCGACCAGAGCCCCACCTCGCAACCATAAGAATCCCGAAAAAGCGCGTCGTCTGACGGCTGCCCCACCGTATGAGACCCTGGCAGGCCGCGTGGGCCGCCGACGAATGACAGGAACAGGAATTCTCAAGAAGGAGGTCGTAGTCATGAACGGGCTTTGCTTCAAACGGACGAATGTTGGTCGAGGAAAGGTGCGTACGGACGCTGCCCGTGCCACCAAGCTGCCTTGCATCCAAGGAGGTGCCAAAATGAGGATCGGAATGAAAACTCGCACGCTGTTGGCCTTGATCACTGCCGCCGTGATGCTCGGCGTCAGCCTGGAGACGGCTCAGGCGCAGTTGCCGGCGGAAGAAATCGACAAACTGCTCGCCTTCGACGGCGCGCCATCTGACGCGTTTGGCGTCTCGGTGGCTGTTGACGGTGACGTCGCCGTGATCGGCGCCTGCAGCGACGACGACAACGGGAACAATTCCGGGTCTGCCTACATCTTCCGACGCGACGATAACGGCACGCCGGGCAACCTGAGGGATGACTCGTGGGTCCACGAGTACAAGCTGCTGGCCCCGGACGGCGAGATCAACGACACATTCGGCTGGTCCGTGGGCGTCTCCGGCGACACCATTGTCGTCGGAGCACCAGGGGACAGTGATGCCGGGACCATGACCGGATCGGCGTACGTCTTCCGGCACACCGATGGCTCCTGGAGTCTAGATACCAAACTGCTGAAGCCCGGCATGGCGGGAGCGGACTGTTTCGGCTGGTCGGTGGCGATTTCTGGCGAGACGATCGTCGTCGGGGTGCCCGGGGACGATACCGCTGCCAACGGCGCCGGCGCGGCGTGGGTGTTCGACGGCCCCTCTTGGTTTGCAGTAGCCACATTACTGGCGTCCGACGGCGTAGCGTGGGAACACTTCGGCGAAGCCGTCGCTATTGACGGCGACGCCATCGTCGTCGGGTCGGCCCGCCACAGCCACAGCGGCGTCGCCTGCGGCTCGGCGTACGTGTTCCGTGGGCCGCCGTGGATCCAGGAAGATGAGCTGCTGCCCCCCGGCGGCGAGGAGGATGACTTCTTCGGGATGTCCGTGGACATCTCCAATGATACTGTCCTGGTCGGAGCCGCCTACCACATTGAGGGAGATCAGGGTTTCGAAAGCGGCGCGGCGTACGTCTTCCGCTTCGACGTCAACACCGGCATGTGGCCGCACGAAGCCACACTCGTGGAATGGGACGGCTGGGGCGGACATGGCCAGCACGACTTCTTCGGCCTCTCGGTCGCGGTATATGCCCATGAGGACCACGCCGGCGTATACGGTGATGCGGCTCTCATCGGAGCACCTGGGGACGCGGACAACGGCATGTTGTCCGGCGCGGCGTACGTCTTCCGGCGCGACGATAACGGCACACCGGGCAACCCCGGCGACGATTTCTGGCTCGGCGTTAAGAAGCTGTTCCCCTCCGTTTTGGGCCCGGGCGACGAGTTCGGTCACGCCGTGGCCCTTTCCAGTGACACCGGCCTGATCGGCGCCACCGGGGACAGCGAGAACGGTCCCCTCTCGGGCTCGGCGTACGCGTTCGTGCCCTGCGTCGGCGACTGCGACGGGGATGCCGACACGGATCAGGGAGATTTGGGATGCCTCCTAGCCGACTGGGGCTGCACCGGCGGTAACTGTGTCGGCGACCTCGACGGCGACGGTGACACCGACCATGCCGACCTCGGGGCCCTGTTGGCTAACTGGGGCTGCGGCACGTAATACCTTGCGTTGCCAGAGTCCGCCAAACGCCCACTGGATCGGTCGCACAACGCTTCGCCGGGCGGGCCATACCGCCCGGCGAAGCGGCGCACTTTTTACTGTCCACAGCGGGAAGCAGATTGCACTACCGCAGCGTGGTCTGCCGCATGTCCACTCGACGATTTAACCATGTGGCTACTCGACCACCCGGCCGCTTAATCCACCAGACGGCGCGAGCAGTCATACGCTCCAGGCAGCAGGTCACGCAGTTGCAGTCCTGCGACCGGCATCCCCCACTGTGACCAGGCAGGTGTGTTCAGACGTGCGCTCTGTGGACACTGGGATGTCCGTGAAATGGGCCAGCACGTCGATGTGCGTCCGGGCGTGCGAAGTTAGCTCGAGCGTCCGAAACGAGCCGCCGCCGGCCAGCGCCAACGGCAACAGTAGCTGGTCGGCCAGGTACGCTCCCACGGGAACGTCGGCGGCGAGGTAGCGCTTGGCCGCGCGAACGGCCTGGTCGGCGACCGCTTCGGCTCGGACGCCGCGTTGCCCGAAGCCGGTGAACACTTCGGTCACGTGTTCGCTTTCGAGCTCGATGGTCACGATGTTGCCCGGTCCGGGCGCGTGCGACACCTCTTCCACCTGCAGGCATCCGGCATCCCAATCCATCTTCCTCTGAATGACCGCGAGCTCTCTTTCGGCAATGTGGCGCGGCAGGCGCGCGACGATCGCCCTTGCGCTCTGGCGGCGCACAGCCCCGCGTTCGAGCAGATCGATCGGCGTGAGCTTGGCCGTTGGCTCGATCGTCACCGTGAATCGGCCACCGCCGACCGGATAGAACCCCGGGCGTTCGAGAGTCGCGACTACCTTGGGCCCCATTCGGCTGATGATCGGCAGAAAGGTCTTTTGCAGGAAGTCGAACGGCGGGGCATACGGATTGTGGGTCCCGCCCTCAAGCACCAGCTTGGACGGGCCTGAAGCGATCATGAAAGCTGGGAGGACGGTTTGGAGCACCAGTGTGGTGCTGCCGGCCGTGCCGACCGCGAAGTGGTATTCGCCCGGGACGACCTCGCCCGGAGCGAAAGTGAGCTCACCCGAGCCGATCGCGGCCCCCGTGACCTGGGCGTGGGCGATCTCCGCCGCCGCGCTGACGGCCGTGAGATGTTGCCGCATCAGTCCCGGTTTCCTGCGGCCGGCGCGAATGCGGGTGATGCGGAAGGGCGTCCCCGTCACGAGGGACAACGCCAGTGACGTGCGCAGGATTTGCCCGCCGCCTTCGCCTTGTGATCCGTCAATCGTCAGCACGGCGTCACATCGATTCGCGCGGCGTGAGTTTCGTCGCCGGCCTACGTACCCCGGCCAAGCCGTGGGTTTCGCGACGGGAACCGACTAGGGCTTGTCCGGCTCGTCGCTCTCCTGGCCCAGGATGTACTTCTCGAACCATGCCAGGTCCCATTCCATCTTGGCCTTGCGATGCGAGCGGACGGTCAGGCCGTGTCCGGCGCCCGGGTAGACCAGCAGTTCGGTCGGCACGTCCAGGTAGTCCTTCAAGCCGCGATACAGCGTGTAGCAGTGCTCCGGCGGTACGCGCGGGTCTTTGGCGCCGACGTGGATCAGCGTCGGCGTCGTCACCTTGCCCAGCTTGTAGATGGCCGAACCCTTGATGTACGCTTCCGTCGCGTCCCACGGTAAACCCTGCATGTAATTGACGACGTGGCCCGGCGTGTCCTCCAGGCCCCATTGCATGAGCTGATCGACCGTGCCGGCTCCCGTGCTGGCCGCTTTGAAGCGCGTGGTCGTCGTGATCACGCAGTTCGTCAGCAGCCCGCCGTTGCTCCAGCCCATTACGCCCAGTCGATCCGGGTCGGCGATGCCGCGTTCGACCATGGCATCAACGCCCGTGAGGATGTCCTTGACATCCCAATTGTTCTCGTGCCCGATCAGGTCGGTCAGGAACTTATCCCCGTAGCCGGTCGAGCCGCGGTAGTTCGGGCTGAGCAGAGCGTAGCCCTTGGCCGCCATCAGCGTGCGACCGTAGATCCAGAAGCGTAGCCGCAGGTACGTGCACGCCGTCGGCCCGCCGTGGATCTCCGCGATCAGCGGCAGTGGTCCCTCACCCTCCTTGTAGTCCGGCGGCAGCTCGAGGATGCCCTGCACCTCGTCGCCGTTCGCTCCTTGCCACTTCACAATCGAGATCTGCGGCAGCTTCCAGGTATCGACCTGTGGATTGATCTGCGTGAGGCGCACCGGTTCCCGTGGCGCCGAGGAGGAAAGCAGGAACAGGTCGCCGGCCTGCGTCGTGTCGCTCATGACGTACGCGAGCAGCTCACCATTGCCGGAAAAGCTGTAAGCGTGGACGACCACATCTCCTGGTGTCACGTCCGTTATGAAGCTGGTTTTCACGTCCCGCTCGGCATCGATCCCCAGGATCCGCTGGCGAGCGCGCTGTTCGCCCAAGAAGAACAGGTCAGACGTGCCCGGTTTCCATTCGAGCCCGCCGGTGACGGATACTTCGTCTAGACGCTTCATCATGGAAACCGTCGGGCCGTTCCCGGTCCATCGAGCTACGAGGACCTCGGACGGATAACCGTCGTAGTCGACGGTCCAGGCGAGTTTGCCGCCATCCGAGGACCACACTGGGTTTCCGAGCCAGCCGTGCGGCGACGGAGCGTCCGCGCGCCACAGCTTGTCCTCCAGCGTGGTGATGTCTTCGGTCTCGACGTCGTATACGTCCATGCGCGACCAGCCCTCGTGCGTGATCAGCCGATCGTCGGCCACGGTGATCATGGCGATGCGACGTTTGTCGCGCGACACGGCGAAGTAGCGGATGAAACGATCCTCCGCGACCAGCTTCTTCTCCCGCCATGTGGCCAGGTCCAGCGTCCACAACTCGCTGCTGTGGAGCGTGCCATGGCCGTACTCGAGCTCGCCGTACTTGCCGCGCAGATCTTTCCATTCGTCCTCCTCTTGCTCGACGGACTTGGTGTAGTACAGCGTGCGTCCGTCTTCGGAGAGCTGGAAGCCGGAGATGCCATCCTTGACACGCGTCACCGGAAACGGCTCGCCGCCGTCCACCGAGACCCGGTACACCTGGTGGCTGCCGTCGTATGGCGGCCGCTCTTCTCCCGCGCGCTCGCGACTGGTGGTGAAGTAGATGTACCGGCTGTCCGCGCCCCACTGCGGCCCGCTGTCGTTGGCCGGATCGAACGTGAGTCGCCGAATCTCCTTGGTCTTGGTCTCAACCACCCACAAGTCGGTGCTCCGCGGCTGGTCGTCGTCGCGCCAGCCGAGCACCGCGTACGCGACGTGTTCGCCGTCGGGCGAGACGGCACACTCGGTGATGACCTCCAGCGAGAAGTAATCTTCCGGCTCGATGTCGTGCCAGCGCGCGGGCTGACCGGCCCAAGCGGCCGGCGAGGCGATCGCCAGAACAGCGACAACGAGAATGATCCGCTTCAGAAAACGATGCACGGTGTTACCTCCTTCGATCAATCGGGGCTTCCTGAGGTGCCATTGTCAGCCCGGGTGCACGACAGGGCAAGCGTGGCGGGTTGAACTCGCGGCGTCAACAGCGGTATCTGCGGCTGTCATTCTGAAGGAGCGAAGCGACCGAAGAATCTTGCCCGTGCCGCAGGGACTTCCGCGGACTGAACACGAGACCCTTCACCGCGCTCAGGGTGACGGCGAATGATCCGGGCCAGATCATTCAACAGGTCCGCCCTCGTTTCGCGTTGACGAACTCCGCGATTCGCCTCGCTGTCCACGTGTTCAGCACATCGCCCTTGCGCAGTCCGGCCCGGCGGGCGGTTAGCACGCCGTAGAACATCAGGTCAAGCTGGTCGGTGTCGTGGGCGTCGGTGCTGATGCAGATGGTCGCGCCGTGCTCGCGGGCCAGGCGGGCGTGCTGGTCTTTGAGATCCAGGCGGTACGGGTGGGCGTTGATCTCGAGGGCCGTGCCGGTCTTGGCCGCTTCCTTGCAGACCGCCTCCATGTCGAGCGCCATCGCCTCCCGCTCGTGGATCAGCCGACCGGTCGGGTGCCCGATGACGTTGACGTAAGGGTTGCGGATGGCCGCCAGCGTGCGCCGCGTGTTCAACTCGATATTGCGCCCCATCCCGCTGTGGATCGAGGCGGTAACGAAATCGAGCTGGGCCAGCAACTCGTCCGGGAAGTCCAGCGAGCCGTCGCCGAGAATGTCCACCTCCGTGCCCGCCCAGACGGTGATGCCCTTGGTTTTCGTCGCGATGCGGTGGACCTCGGCGATCTGCTGCTTGAGCCGGGCCGGCTTCAGTCCGCTGGCGATTACGCTGCTCTGCGAGTGGTCGGTGATGCAGACGTACTTGTACCCGCGGTCTTTCGCGGCGGCGATCAGCTCCTCGATCGTGCAGTGCCCGTCGCTGGCGAGCGTGTGCATGTGCAGGTCGCCGCGGACGTGTTCCAGCGTCAACAGGTCCTTGGGGAGTTCCTTCAGGTCGAACTCGCCGCGGTCCTCGCGCAGCTCCGGCGGAAAGCACGGCAGCCCCAACGCCGCGTAGATGTCTTCCTCTTCGCGCGAGGCGATCAGCTTGTCGCCCTTGGTGAGCCCGTATTCGTTCAGGCTCCAGCCACGTCTGACCGCCAACTCGCGCAGCCGGACGTTGTGCTCCTTGCTGCCGGTGAAATACTGCCAGGCGGCCCCGAAGGATTCGCGCGGCACGACGCGCAGGTCTACCTGAATGGTCTGCCCCGCCGCGTGCTCGACCAGCGCCGAGCCCTTGGTCTTGCCGGCGGCCAGGATCTGCCTGACGCCGGGCAGCTCGGTGAACTGCTTGACGACGCGCGCCCCGTCTTTGGCGACGCAGAGCAGGTCGAGGTCGCCGATCGTCTCACGCCCCCGCCGCAGCGAACCGGCGTGCTCCGCCCGCGTGACGCCCTTTATTTCCAGCACGGCCTGTCGCAGCATTAGGGCGAGCGGCCAAGCGTCGCCCAGCCGGGTTCGGCCGGCACTGCGCTCGAGAAACTCGATCCCCTGGCGCATTTGCTCGATGCTCTTGGCCCCGAGGCCTTTGAGACCCTCGAGTTTGCCGGCCGCGATGGCCGCCTTCAGGTCCGCCGGTGACGTAACGCCGCGCTCTTTCCATAGCAGCGCGACCTTCTTCGGCCCCATGCCGGGGATGTTGAGCAGCTCCAGCAGCAAATTCGGCACTTCCCGCGCAAGCTGCTCGCGCAGCCGCAGCTTGCCGGTCTCGAGCAGCTCCTGAATCTTCTGGGCGGATGACTTTCCGACGCCGGGCAGCGAAGTGAGTTCCCCGCGGGTGGCGACGTCGGCGATGTCAGTCGGCAGGTCGGCGATCGTACGGGCCACCCGCCGGTACGAGTTGATGCGAAACGCGTCCGCGCCCTGGATCTCCAGGATGTCGCCGATTTCGCTGAATACCCGGGCGACCTCAGCGTTGGTCATCGCCATACTCCCGCCACGCTTCGCTGCGAGTGTCGGTTATATGCCGCAGTCCCCGGCCGAACAAGCCACCACGTCGCGCCGCTCGAGAGTCCTGTCCGGACTTCTGCCAGCCGCTATAATCGCCCCGTGGGCCGACCCCGCTCGACGACGGGACTCTCAAGCGTGCCGGAACCGGCTGCGAGCTGCGACATCCAGATCCGCGTGCGGTACTCCGAAACCGACGCGATGGGCTACCTGCACCACGCGCGCTACTTCATTTACTTTGAAGAGGGGCGTACTGAGCTGTTGCGGCGAAACGGATTGCGCTACCGCGACATGGAGCAGCGCGGGCTATTCTACGTGGTCGCCCGGCTCGAATGCCGCTTCAGGATGCCCGCCCGCTATGACGACCTGCTCACGCTGACCACGGCGACCGAGAAGCTCACCCGCGTGCGGGTCGATCATCACTACAAGCTGGCACGCGATGGACAGTTGCTGGCCGAAGCGAACTCGACGCTGGTGCTCGTGGGCCGCGACGGCCGGCCCACTTCCCTGCCGGATGACTGCTTTGAAACCCTCAGCGGCGCCACACCGCAGCCGCGATAATCAGGACTGGTCACTTTCGAGGAGTGTTTCTTGATGGCTCTACCACGTATCGAGCTCGACGTCGCCCAAGGCGAGGAGCCCTGGGGCAAAATCGTCATCGAACTGGACGAGGACAAGGCGCCGGCCACCGTGCGGAACTTCCTGCAATACGTGGACGATGGCTTCTTCGACCAAACGATCTTCCACCGTGCCATCCCCACGTTCATGATCCAGGCCGGCGGCTACACGGCGCCGAGCGAGACCAAGACGAAGGGGCTGTGCGACCCGATCGAGAACGAGGCCGCCCAGGGGCTCAAGAACCGGCGCGGCACCATCGCGATGGCCCGCACGGGCGCGCCGCACTCGGCCACGTCCCAGTTCTTCATCAACGTCGCCGACAACGCCATGCTCGACCACCCGGCCCACGACGGCTGGGGTTACTGTGCGTTCGGGAAGGTGGTCGAGGGGATGGAAGTGGTCGATCGCATCAAGGACGTGCCCACGCAGCCGAACCCGGAAATGGGCGGCGAGAACTCCCAGCCGCTCGATCCGCCGCTGATCAAGGCCGCCCGGCGGGTGGACGCGTAGCGTCGGGTCTCCGTGCCCGACGTCTCGTGTGGCAGTGGTCTCGGACGGAGCAATGTGTGGCACCGGCTTCCAGCCGGTGGTACGCGTAGCGGCCGGCGATCCGGCCGGCCGTCCTGAACGGAGCCCGAAGCGCGAGCGAGGGCTAACGGTGTGGCCTCGAAGGCGCGCAAGGCGCGCGAGGGCGCTGGTGTCGTCCCGATAAGATCGCGCTTGGCGGCACGTGTGGCCAAGGTGGTCAAGATGCTCATTTGTGCGCCCCCCTTATTGGAGCACCTTTGTTATGGGACCAGCGAGCGGTGGCCCGCGGGCGGGGAGGAATGGAGCCACAGAGGCCACCGAGGGGCGCAGAGAGGAATCCGGTCGGTCGGGAGTGAGGCGCCAGGCGGTCGGTGGCGGGCGTGTGCATGGAAGATGCTAAGCATCGAGTTTTCAGTTTTCAGTGTTCGGTTTTCAGTTGGTGGGGATTGGCGCGGAATGGCCGTGGAATGGCGAATTCCGAATGGCGAAGAGAGCCGCCGAGGCGCGGAGAGCGCCGAGGCCACGGAGAAATCCGAGGGAGCGGGTTGTGCTCGTCCGCCTGCGGCGATCTTCGCTCCACCCGTGGCAACAACCCATGACCCCTGCGGGGTCAGCACTCCGGGCCCTCCTCTATAATCCGAATCTCTTCCTCCGTCAGCCCGTACAGCTCGTAGACGAGCTGGTCGATCCTTCGTTCGTCAGGACAAGCCTGCCGATCCGTGGTCTCGATCCGCCGCTGCGGGTGCCACTGGTGGCTTGCCCGCCAGTGCTTACTGCTCCCTGAAACCCGCCGCTGCAACGCCGCCTGCTCGTGCGGCGTCTTCGCCGCCGAAAGCTGCTCGTGCAGGTCGAGCATTCGAACAGAACCGCGCCCGTAAGGAAGCGGCAAGTCAAATGTCCTCACCCTGCCCATCCAGCACGTAGCGACAGGCTGCCTCGAGCGCATCCGGCGTCCACAAGTACTTCCTGCTCGCGCCCCGAAGCCAGGGCGAAGTGGCGGCATCGAGCAAGGCGGACTCGCGCAAGCGGCGCGTGCTGATGGATTTGAACGTGTTGACCACACGATCGGGATGCTCCGGCGCCGAAACCACCACGTGCACGTGGTTCGAGCGCACATTCAGTTCGTGCAGTGACCAGTTCTTACGCGCTACGACTTCCAGGATCGCTTCCTGGACGATTCGCCGCTGCTCGGCGTTGAGCGTGATAGGCGCCTGGCGGCAACGGCGCCGGGCAGACTGTTCGCGGCGCGCGTCGGCCGGTAACATCGGCGTCCCATACACGTTGTGTTCGCGGTCCACCGATCCGCGCGCGTCACCGTGCAGCCACGTCCCGTAGGTGCGGAAGGTAATCAGATAGGCCAGCGGCACGCCCTTGCCCCTCCGCACAGAACCGCGCGCGTCAGCAAGCGGCTCCGAACCGCGCGCCTCAGCAAGCGGCTCCGAGTCGCGCCCATCAGGAAGCGGCCCGCGCGCAGCGGAGCCTTTGGCCGCTCCCTCACGGTCGCGGTTCTGTTCATGGTCGCGGCTCCGATCGCGCCCGTAAGGAAGCGGCTCCGATTCGCGCCCGCCAGGAAGCGGCCCATTCATCGCGTCGCCTCTTCGACGATCTTGATCTCCTCCTTCGTTAGCCCATACAGCTCATACACGAGCCGGTCGATCCTTCCTTCGTCAGGACAAGCCTGCCGATCGGTCCGGTCGATCTGGCGCTGGATAAGCCCCTTTTTCGCATACGTAGACACGCGAAGCGCGGCGGGAGATGATGACCTACAGATCATCCAGCGTCCTCGCCGCCCTGAGCGCTCTAAAGCGGCTGAAGAATGGACCCTGTGGACCTACGCGCCTGGATCCCGGCCGCACTGCATGCGAGAGCTTCCTTGCCTTGCTCTTGAAGTTCACGACGTACTTCCCCGTACTCTTGTATGGCTCGATGCTTGCCACGCCTGCAACGTGAGTGATTGCCGACACCGGACGCGTTCGGTAGAAGGCGACGTACCGGATCATCGGGATTCTTTTCGGATTGATCCGAATGGCGTGCCAGCGATTCTCGCGGAGGACGGTCTCCTGAAACCCGTCCTCGCGCGCGGGGCAGATGAGCAAGTCAAAGCCATTCGCATGCCGTGTACGTGGGGTTCTCTTGGCACCTTTGTGCCTGAGCCCGCGTCGTCGCGTCGCCCACGCCCTCACTGCCGCTGAGCTTTTCTTGGCGCCTTTGTCCCTGAGCGCGCCAAGCCGCACCCAACGCCCGTCGTCGTCCTTGAAGTGCCACCACCACCATCCGTTTGCGCTTCGCCGTTTCATTGCGCGCGCCGCAGCACTTGAGGGGGATGTGAATATCTTTCCGTTCCAGTTAATCGTTCCGTCTGATCGCACCCGCGCCCTAATCGTTCGGCCTTTGTACTTCATCCGGATCGTGAACCGCTTGTTGACGTATGGTTCAAGGGCCGCCCCACGGCCATGACGCTTCGGTTGTGTCGCGAAAGTGCGCCGTATGGGGGCCTGCACCTTTCCATCGCCGACCAACTCGGAAAGTGCCCCCTTCTGTATTCGCCAGATTTCCCGCTTGAACCTACGGTTCAGCAGCGTGGCATGTACGAACTTCCCTTTGACCTTGTTTCCAGTTGGTTTCGCAATGCGCAGGAACAGAGACTCGAGGTCTTTCATGTAGTCCTGATCATTGGTCATGTAGATACTGAACCGGTCCCATCGCCCGGCGTGTCGATCTTTCATGTGATGCCTGAGGCGCCATCCGAGATTCGAGGCGAGCCCGACATAGTAGAGCTTAGGTCCTCGGTAAAGAGCGTAGATGCCATGTCGGCCTTTGATGTACGCGCGGACTAATTCGGCGTAGTCCTTGAAAACGTCCCCATGGATATTCTCAAGGTACTCGGCAACTAGTTCGTCCTTGCGCTTTCGGGGCATCGCTATTTCTCCGGCCGCGTAGCCTCCTCGACGATGCGGATCTCCTCGTCGGTCAGATCATATAGCTCATACACGAGCCGGTCGATCTGCCGATCCGTCGCCTCAATCTGCCACTGCAACGCCGCCTGCTCATGCGGCGTCCTCGCCGCCGCCTGCGATCGGTGCAGGTCAAGCATCCCACGCACCTTAGCCCACAATGCGGGTCCATAACCACTCGCCGAACTTCGTTAGAAGGCCCCCGGCAATCAACGTTACAATGACAGACGCGACTCTAACAAGCTTCTTGGACCGAGATGATCGCTTCCTCTCGCTTTCGGAAACGCAGGCATCGATATATGCCACGAGCGGTCTGAGGAATGCACGTCGATAGGTGATTTGTTTCACTCAAAGTGAGACAGTTCGCCGCTTTGGATAAGAGACTGTTTTCTCGTCCGTCCAGG
>Ga0307380_10002478_pt1 | contig 26313 bp, 24 predicted proteins | sample UN3MG_FD_202239 | JGI IMG/M metagenome (GOLD analysis project Ga0307380, IMG submission 202239) | Soil microbial communities from Risofladan, Vaasa, Finland - UN-3 | ecosystem: Environmental > Terrestrial > Soil > Coastal area > Acid sulfate soil | place: Finland: Risofladan, Vaasa | collected... | reverse complement strand
CGTACGCACGTGCCATATCTGCCTCCCGATAAACCTCGGGTCACAGAATCATATCTCGAACCAATTGGGAATCCCCCGCGATTCCTATTTCCTTGAAGACGCTCTAGTTGAGCGCCTCCTTCAGCGCTTTACCGGCCTTGAACTTCGGCACCATGGCCGCAGGAATGGTGATGGCCTGACCGGTACGCGGATTGCGTCCTTGCGAAGAGGCGCGATGAGACACGCTGAAGGTTCCAAAGCCCACCAGGCGAACTTCAGTCCCCCCCTGAAGTGACTCGACGATGCCTTCCAGAACAGCTTCGACGGCTTTCGTCGCATCAGCCTTCGACAATCCTGATTTACCAGCCACGACCGCGGCAAGATCGTTCTTGTTCACCTTTATGGTTCTCCCCCGACAAACTGTCCGAAACAAAAACACAGCGGCGCGTTTGCCCCGCGTGCGAAGCGAGTGTACGGGCACGTTTGCGCTCAGGTCAAACCAAACTCGGTGGTTTTCCACACGTATTTGCCACTTTTTCGCCGTATGTGGACAACTTTGTTACGATTGTCACAGTTGTGCATCGCTGTGACGCAGCGCGCGCGGAAAAACAAAGCCGCCGGTCGATGCCGGCGGCTTTGCATGTTCATCGATTTGCGCGAAGGGTGTCAGTGGGTAATGACGCCGTCGGCAATGTCGGTGTCGGGTTCGGGTTTCTTGGCCGCCACGACACCGTCTTCGTCTTCCGTCCACTCGATTGGAACCGGCCGAGCAACAAGCGCCAGCTCCAACAACTCGTCGACGGTTGAAATCGCGACGATGTTCAGCCCCTTCTTTACGTTGTCGGGGATGTCGGCGAGGTCTTTTTCATTGTCCTTGGGGATAATGACGGTCTTCAGACCGCCGCGCAGTGCTGCGAGCAGTTTCTCTTTGAGCCCACCGATCGGCAGCACCCGGCCGCGCAGAGTGATCTCGCCGGTCATTGCGACATCTTTACGAACGGCAATGCCGGTCAGCACGGAGACAATCGAGGTGATCATCGCAACGCCCGCCGACGGGCCGTCCTTCGGGGTCGCCCCTTCCGGCACGTGGACGTGAATGTCCTTATTCACGAACACGGTCGGACGGATTCCATAGCTGGTCGCACGCGACTTCACGAAGCTTTCGGCAGCCTGGACCGATTCCTTCATCACATCGCCCAGCTTGCCCGTCGCCGTCACCTTACCCTTACCCGGCAAGGTCACCGCTTCGATGGTCAGCAATTCACCGCCGACCTCCGTCCAGGCCAGACCGGTGGTGAAGCCGATCATGTCATCGAGCTCGATCTCGCCATAGCGGAACCGGCGCACGCCCAGATACTTTTCAAGATTGCGCGACGTAACATTGACCTTCTTCTTGTCGCCGCCGACGATTTCCTTGATCGCTTTGCGCTGCAGGCTGGCGATCTCGCGCTCGAGGTTTCGGACGCCGGCTTCGCGCGTGTAGTAGCGAATGATGTCGTGCAACGCGCCGTCGGAAATCGTCCACTCGTCATCTTTCAGGCCATGGGCCTCGAGTTGCTTCACCATCAGATGGCGCTTGGCGATCTCGACCTTTTCGTCCTCGGTGTAGCCGGGGATGCGGATGATCTCCATGCGGTCCATCAGCGGTTGCGGCATCCGCAGCGTGTTCGCAGTGGTCACGAACATCACGTCCGACAGGTCGTAGTCGACCTCCAGATAATGATCGGCAAAGGTCGCGTTCTGCTCGGGATCGAGAACCTCAAGCAACGCTGACGACGGATCGCCGCGCCAATCGGCACCGATCTTGTCAACCTCGTCGAGCAGGAAGAGTGGATTGGAGCTCTTTGCCTTCTTCATGCTCTGGATCACCTTGCCCGGCATCGAGCCGATATAGGTGCGCCGGTGGCCACGGATCTCGGCCTCGTCGCGCACACCGCCAAGCGACATGCGCACGAAGTTGCGGCCGGTCGCCCTGGCGATCGACTTGCCCAGCGAGGTCTTGCCGACGCCCGGAGGGCCGACGAGGCAAAGGATCGGCCCCTTGATCTTCTTCACCCGCAGCTGCACCGCGAGGTATTCAAGGATGCGCTCCTTGACCTTCTCCAGCCCGTAGTGATCGTCGTTGAGGATGGATTCGGCGAGCTTGATGTCGTGCTTGAGGCGGGTGCGCTTCTTCCATGGAATATTGAGCAACCAGTCCAGGTAGTTGCGCACGACCGTGGATTCTGCCGACATCGGGCTCATGGTGCGGAGCTTCTTGATCTCCGCCGTCGCCTTCTCGCGCGCTTCCTTGGAGAATCGCGTCTTCTTGATGCGCTCCTCCAATTCGGCCACTTCGTCGCGGCCTTCCTCGGTTTCGCCGAGTTCCTTCTGGATCGCCTTCATCTGTTCGTTCAGGTAATACTCGCGCTGGGTCTTCTCCATCTGGCGCTTGACCCGGTTGCGAATGCGCTTTTCGACCTGAAGCACACCGATCTCGGCTTCCATGTGGGCGTAAATCTTCTCCAGGCGCTCGGCGACCACGTTGAGTTCGAGCAGTTCCTGCTTTTCGGGAATTTTCAAAGTGAGATGCGAGGCCACCGTGTCGGCCAGCTTGGGCGCTTCGTCGATCTGATTGATCGAGACAAGGACCTCCGGCGGGATCTTGCGGTTGAGCTTGATGTACTGCTCGAACTGCGAGACGACCGTGCGCGACAGCGCCTCGACCTCCTTCAGATCGCCGACCTTCTCGTCGACCGCTTCGGCATAGGCCTGGAAGAAATCCTCGTTCTCGGCATAGCGCGTGATCGTGGCGCGCTGGCCGCCCTCGACCAAGACCTTGACGGTGCCGTCAGGCAGCTTGAGGAGCTGCAGAACGGTGCCGATCGTGCCGACCGAGTAGATATCGCCCGGGGTCGGATCGTCCTGGCTCGCATTCTTCTGCGTGACCAGCATGATCTGCTTGTCGTCAGCCATGACGTCTTCGAGCGCGCGAACAGATTTGTCGCGGCCCACAAAAAGCGGAACGATCATGTGGGGGAAGACCACAATGTCGCGCAGCGGAAGGACCGGATAGAGCGTGCCCCGCTGGATTTCGAACATGGTTCAGGCCTCTATGTCGTTTCTATTCTTTTGGTTTGGCGAAAGCCGCCGGACGGAAGTCCGACGAACCTACCCTACAGGGATTTAAAGTGGCGTTTACGACGCGGTCGTTCAAGGTCGTGCCCTTCGGAGCCCGTTTCAGGGCCCCGCCTCCAAACCCGTATCCGGGCCGCGATCACGCCTTGCATGGAAGTCAGGCGCTGGTGCCGACGTCCGGGCGGTCGCTGTAGATTTGAAGCGGCTGGGCCCGCCCTTCGACGACTTCGCTGTTGATCGCGATCTCTTCGACCGAATCCATCGATGGCAGGTCATACATGGAATTCAGCAGAATATGCTCCATGATCGAACGCAGGCCACGGGCCCCGGTTTTGCGCTGTATCGCCTTCACGGCAATCGCCGACAGCGCGTCCTCGGTGAAATTAAGTTGCACGCCTTCCATGTCGAAGAGCCGCTGATACTGTTTGACCAGCGCGTTCTTGGGCTCGGTGAGGATCCGCACCAGCGCGGTCTCGTCGAGGTCTTCCAGCGTGGCGAGCACCGGCAGGCGGCCGATGAATTCCGGGATCAGGCCGAACTTCAGCAGATCTTCCGGTTCCACGTCGCGCAGCACTTCGCCGGTCCTGCGGTCGTCGGGCGACCGCACATCGGCGCCGAAGCCGATCGACGTGCCTTGGCCGCGCGAATTGATGATCTTCTCAAGGCCGGAGAATGCGCCGCCGCAGATGAACAGAATATTGGTCGTGTCGACCTGCAGGAACTCCTGCTGGGGATGCTTGCGCCCGCCCTGGGGCGGCACCGATGCGACGGTGCCTTCCATAATTTTCAACAAAGCCTGCTGCACGCCCTCGCCCGAGACATCGCGGGTGATCGAGGGGTTGTCTGACTTGCGGCTGATCTTGTCGACCTCGTCGATATAGACAATGCCGCGTTGGGCCCGCTCGACGTTGTAGTCGGCGGACTGCAGCAGCTTCAGAATGATGTTCTCGACATCCTCGCCGACATACCCCGCCTCGGTCAGCGTGGTGGCGTCGGCCATGGTGAAGGGCACGTCGATGATGCGGGCCAACGTCTGGGCCAGCAGGGTCTTGCCGCAACCGGTCGGGCCGAGCAGCAGGATGTTGGACTTGGCGAGCTCGACGCCGTTCGACTTGGCGCCGTGCGCGAGGCGTTTGTAGTGATTGTGGACGGCCACGGACAACACGCGCTTGGCATGATCCTGGCCGATCACATAGTCGTCCAGGACCTCGCAGATGTCCTTTGGCGTCGGCACCCCGTCGCGCGACTTCACGAGGCTCGATTTGTGCTCCTCGCGAATGATGTCCATGCAGAGCTCGACGCACTCATCGCAGATGAACACCGTCGGGCCCGCAATAAGCTTACGGACCTCGTGCTGGCTCTTGCCGCAGAACGAGCAATAGAGCGTGTTCTTGGTGTCGCCGTTGGGCTTGCTCATGCAGTCCTGGTCCCGCGCCGGTTGGTGGTGGCGGCGACTCTACTCAGTCGGTGAAGACAATGCAAAAACATAAACCCTCACTGTTCCCGCCAGTGGTCGCCACCAGTCAATCTGGGAAGTCGTAACGATCTTTTCACCAAATAATTCAAATTTCCGTTAAAAAACACGGTCAACGCAGGCGGGCGGCGCAGCCTGTGGGAATCGATCAGAAACCCAAAAGACGACGAAAAAACAACAAGTTATGCCTTTCCTGGGCGATCGGGCGATGATCGCGCACGCGGTTATTTGTCTTTGCGGCCCTCTTTCTTGTTGCTGTCATCGTCCGGGTCCAGGCTCGGACGCTTGCTTGCAACGTCGTCGATGATGCCGAACTCTTTGGCTTCTTCGGGATTGAGGAAGCGGTCGCGCTCCATGGCGTCTTCGATAACCTTAATGTCCTGGCCGGTATGATGAACGTAGATTTCGTTCAGGCGTTGCCGGATGGACAGGATCTCCCTGGCGTGGATCTCGATATCGGAGGCCTGACCCTGGAAGCCGCCTGACGGCTGGTGGATCATGACCCGTGCATTGGGAAGGGCGTAGCGCTTGCCCTTGGCGCCCGCGGCCAGCAGCAACGAGCCCATCGATGCGGCCTGGCCGATGCAAACCGTGGACACGTCCGGGCGGACGTACTGCATGGTGTCGTAGATCGCGAGCCCCGAGGTGACGATACCGCCTGGCGAGTTTACATATATAGATATGTCCTTGTTCGGATTCTCCGATTCAAGGAACAGCAACTGCGCGCAGACCAGCGAGGCGACCACGTCGTCGATCCCGCCGACGATGAAGATGATCCGCTCCTTCAGGAGCCGGGAGAAAATATCGTAGGCGCGCTCGCCCCGGTTGGTCTGCTCGATGACCGTGGGCACGAGGTTGCTCATATAAGGTATGTCGAAGTTGCGCATCGTGTGGTGTCTCCTTGGGCGCCGCGGTGCCGGTTGCAATCAGCGTCGGCGGGCGCGCGGAACGGGATCGGTTCGGGCCGGCGTCAGGATGATTTGTCGGCGGACGAGGCCTTCGCTGCAGATTTTTTAGCCGACTTCTTCTTAACGTCTGCTTTCTTCTCGGGCTCCTCCGCGCTCTCCGCCTCGTCGGCCTTGAGCAGATCCTCCGGGCTCACTTCGCGGACTTCGACCTTGGCGAGCTCCAGAATGTAGTCGACCACCTTATTCTCGAAGATCGGCGCGCGAAGATGCGCCCTGGCGGCTGGGTTTTTTTGATAGATCTCGAAGACCTCGCGCTCCTGCCCCTGATGACGCTGGGCCTCGGCCATCACGGCTTGGCTCACTTCTTGGTCGGTGACCTCGATTTTGGCGCGCTGGCCGACTTCGGAAAGCAGCAGGCCGAGCCGGACCCGGCGTTCGGCGATGCTTTGGTATTCTGCCTTCAGCTCGTCCTCGCTCTTGGCCTTGTCCTCTTCTTCCAACTCGTCTTTCTCGCGTGCCTCCTCGATCTGTCGCCAGATCGTGTCGAACTCGATCGCGACCATGCCCGGCGGCACCGCGAAGTCATGCGCGCCGGCAAGCTTGTCGAGAAGATCGCGCTTCAGCCGGCCTTCGGTGACCTGGTCGTAGTTGTTCTGCAGCGTGTCGCGAACGCTGTTGCGCAATGCCGCAAGCGATTCCAGACCGTTCGCCTTGGCGAACTCGTCGTCGATGACGGCCGGAACGGACTCGCGGATTTCCTTGATCGTGACCGAGAATTCGGCGGGCTTTCCCTTCAACTCGTCATTGCCGTAATCGTCCGGGAAGCTGACATTGACCCCTGTCTCCTCGCCAGCGTTCTTGCCGAGAAGCTGCTCCTCGAAGCCGGGAATGAACATCCCCGAGCCGAGCTCGAGGTGATAATCCTCCGCAGCGCCGCCCGGAAACTCCGCGCCATCGATCCGGCCGACGAAATCGACTATCGCGACGTCGCCGATCACCGCCGCGCGTGGCTCATCGAGCGGCTTGGTGTCCTTGTGGCTTCCCGCGAGGTGCTCCAGCGTCTGGTCGATATCCGCCTCGGGCACCTTGGCGATCATGCGTTCGAGCGCGATGGTCGTAAAGTCCATGGGCTCGACCTCGGGCAGCACCTCGATCGCGAGGGTGTATTCCAGATCAGCGCCTTGCTTGTACTCCTGGACCTCGATCTTGGGCTCCATGGCCGGGCGCATGCCGCGCTCCTGCAAGGCCTGGCTGGCGCTGTCGTTGACGGCCTGTTCCATGACCTCGCCCAACACGGCGTCGCCGTAACGCTGTTTGAGGACGTTGGTCGGCACCTTGCCTGGCCGGAAGCCGGGTATGCGGACCTGGTTGGCCAATTCGCCCAGCCGCAGGTCGACCTTCTGCGCCAGATCGCTGGCATCGATCACGACTTTGAATTCGTGCTTGAGGCCGTCTTGGTTCGTTTCGGTGACCTGCATGTGTTGTCCTGCGAGCTATCTGGGTGCGGCGCGTCTGGCGGCTATTGGGGGCCTTGTTGGAACTCGCCGCGGCCGGGTTGGAATTTGGGGCCGCGGCGTTGTCGTCGGTTGGTGCGGGCGGAGGGACTCGAACCCCCACGGATTGCTCCACTGGTACCTAAAACCAGCGCGTCTACCAGTTCCGCCACGCCCGCTTTCCCGGCACGCCGAGCCGCGGAACTAGGGTGCGGGAAGGCGGTCTAAAGCGCGCGCCCTTCTAATAGGGCTGGAGGGCGGATCATTCAAGTGTGAGGGACGCGCCCTGCACCGGCGGTCGCGTCGTTATTCGGCCAGGCCGGGTCGGTCCTCGCCCTGGGTGACCAACACCAACGTATCCTCGACGGCTATCTCCACGTGGGTCTCGCCGGCATCAACGAAATAGCAGCTTCCTGCACCGACTTCGCACGGGGCCATGTCCTCCTGCTCGACCCGCATCCGGCCCACCAGCACCATCACTTGGACCCATTTGCTGTGGTCGTGCGGCGGCACGTGGCAGCCAGCCGGCATTCGAAAGAAGGCCGAGCGGACGCCGTATCCGCCCTCGAACACGGACGCCTTTTCCATCGTGGCACCACGGACGTCCACCGCCGACCACACCAGCTTTTCAGGTTCAATGTAGCGGGTCACTGGCCATCCTTCCGGTCTCGTTTTCCATCACTCCGCTTCACGCAGACGCCTCAGGCAAAGCCCGGCGCAGGCCTCAAGGATCGCTTCAGCGTCGATACCATAAATCCGGTGCAGATCGTCGATGTCGCCGGCCTGGCCGAAATGCTCGACACCCAGCGCATGGACCCGGTGGCCGGTCACCGAGCCCAGCCAAGCGAGCGAGCCCGGATGGCCGTCGACCACGGTGACCAGTCCAGCATCGCGGGCGAGCGGTGCCAATAACGTTTCGATATGCGCGGGCGCACCGTGCCCGCCGGCGCGCCCCGCCCGCCCCGCGGCGGTCCAGCCGACGTTCAAGCGATCCGCGGATGTCACCGCCAGCAATCCCGCTTCCGGCATGTCCTCGGCAAGCGCCTCGTAGGCGGCCAGCGCGTTGGGCGCCACCGCGCCCGTGTAGACAATCGCGAGCTCGGCGCCCTCGGCAGGCGGGCGCAGCCAGTAGCCCCCGGTGATGATGCCCGCGCGAAGCGCGCCGGACATGGTCCGCTCCGGCTGGTCGACCGGACGGGTCGAGAGCCGCAGATAGACCGAGCCGCCTTCGGCGTCGCGGTCCCAGCCGGCGTCATTGGCGCCCATATCGTCGCGCCATGGGTCGTCGCGCCATGGGTCGTCGCGCCATGGGTCGTCGCGCCGTGGGTCGTCGCGCCGTGGGCCGTCGCGCTTGCGTCCGTCGTGTTGGGAGCTGTCGTGCTGGGGGCCGTCGCGCTGCATGTAGTCGAACGACCAGGCCATGATCTCGGCGAGCTCGTCGACGAAGGCCGGCTCGAAGGCGGCGAGCCCGTCCTGGGCCATGCCGATCAGGGGCGTTGCGATCGACTGGTGGGCGCCGCCTTCGGGTGCCAGCGTGATCCCCGACGGCGTGGCGACCAACATGAACCGCGCGCCCTGATAGCAGGCATAGTTGAGCGCATCGAGCCCGCGCATGATGAAGGGATCGTAGACCGTGCCGATGGGCAGCAGCCGCGCGCCGAACAGCGAATCCGATAAACCAAGCGCCGCCAATTGCAGGAAGAGATTGTTCTCGGCAATACCCAGCTCGATGTGCTGGCCGCCATGGCCCATCTCCCAGAGCTGGGCGGAGACGACCTTTTCCTCGCGGAAGACATCCTCGCGGTCGCGCCGGTCGAAGATGCCGCGCCGGTTGACCCAGGCGCCGAGATTGGTCGAGACCGTGACGTCGGGCGAGGTGGTGACGATGCGCTCGGCGAGCGGCGAGGTGCCGCGGGCGAGCTCGTTCAGGATGCGCCCGAAGGCGTCCTGGGTCGCCATGCGCTCGGCTGCGGGACGCGGAAAGTCGGCCGGCACGTCAAACTTGCGATCCGAGCGCCGGCGCGGGAATTTCGCGGCAAAAGGCACGGCATCGAGAAAGGCCTGCAGCGCGTCGACCGGCCCGTCAAGGCCGGCGAAGCGGTCCCATTCCTCACCCGCGCCGACCTCCATCGAGCGCTGGAAGGCCGCCATCTGCGCAGGGTTCATCAGCCCCGCATGGTTGTCCTTATGGCCGGCGAATGGCAGGCCGTAGCCCTTGATCGTATAGGCGATGAAGCAGGTTGGCCGGTCGTCGTCGATGCTCTCGAACGCTTCGATCATTGCGCCCATGTCATGGCCGGCAAGGTTGGTCATCAGGCGATGCAGGCCAGTGTCGTCGAGCTCGTCGAGCAGCGCACGGATGCCGGGCTTGTCGCCGAGATCGACCTCCAGATGCTGGCGCCAACCGCGGTTGGCGGGGTCGTCGGCAATCGCGGTTCGATCGAGCGCGCCATGCGCTTGGCCCTCGCCCTTGTAGCAAAGCGCCGAATAGAGCGAATTGGGGCAGTCATCGATCCATTGGCGCAAGGCCGCGCCATCGGGCCGCTTGAAGGCGGCCTCGAGCAGCTTGCCGAATTTGATCGTAATGACGTGCCAGCCCATCGCCTCGAACATCTCGTCGAAGCGGCTGTACATCATCTCCGAGGCCACCGAATCGAGGCTTTGGCGGTTGTAGTCGATGATCCACCAGACGTTGCGGATGTCGTGCTTCCAGCCTTCCAGAAGCGCTTCGAAGATATTGCCCTCATCGAGCTCGGCATCGCCGACGATGGCGACCATGCGGCCGGGCGGCTGGTCCGCCGGCAACAGGGATTTCAACCGTAAATAGTCCTGAACCAATGCGGCGAAGCTTGTCATCGCCGCGCCCAGCCCAACGGAGCCGGTCGAAAAATCGACGTCGTCGGCATCCTTGGTCCGCGAGGGATAGGCCTGGGCGCCGCCCAGCGCGCGGAAACGCTCCAAGGGCTCGCGCGACTGATGGCCAAGCAGATACTGGATGGCGTGGAACACCGGGCTGGCATGGGGCTTCACCGCCACACGGTCTTCGGGCCGCAGGATATGGAAGTACAGAGCGCTTAGGATCGTGGCGACCGAGGCGCTGGAGGCCTGATGGCCGCCGACCTTGAGACCGTCGCGGCTGGCGCGAAGATGGTTGGCGTTGTGGATCATCCATGAGGAAAGCCACAGCACCTTGCGCTCTAGCTGCCGCAGGATGGCAAGCGGCGCGGCTCCCGGCGCCGCCTTGCGGGTCTGGGAATTCGGGGAGATCGTCGCGCGCGGCGCTCGGCCCGGCTTGGACATCCGGTTCTCCGCTGGTTGGCAATCCGGACAAGAGGCGGCCGGAAGGCGGTCGGCCGGAGTATAGGCCACGATATAGCGATGGCGCGAGCGGCTTGGCGCGCGGCCCGCCCGGCCGCGGCGAACCTGCTCTAATCAGATGTTTTTCTTAGACGCGTTGTGAGAAATTCTGGATGAAGGCGCGAAGCGCCAGGTTGCGTGGCCCTTCGTGGTGCGGATCGGCATTTGGTTTCTGGAACACCACGTCGTAGCGGACGTGGGGAATGCCGGTCGCATCGGTATAGACGGCATCGATGCGCGCGGTCTCGGTCATCTCATCGGTGCGAACGCGTCGGAATGCGCTGCCGGCGGAGACGTATTCGAGCTTGTCCCCTTGCACCACGAACATGCTTTTTAGCTTGCGCCCGCTGGCCGCATTCATCGTGAACCCCTTACTGATCCGTACCCAAAGTCCCGTCGGCCGCGCCTTTTGTTTTGTGACTGGCGACCTTTGTCTTGTTAACACTTCCTACATCATAAAATTTTGTGAAAGAAGCGGAAACCGTCGCCACGGTTAATCAATCCGGCCTGGTCCCATTTCCACAGCGCAAAACTTGCGGGAAGCCCGCCTTAGATCGGATCGGCACCTTCGAACAAGTTGCGCAGAACGGCCGGCAATTGGTCGGGCAGGTCCTCGGCAATCAACCCCGGCCCAAACCTTGTCGCCGCGGCGCCATGCAGCCAGACCGCTGCGCAGGATGCCTCGAAGGCTGGCATGCCCTGCCCCAAAAGCGCCAGCACCAGTCCGGCGAGGACGTCCCCGGCGCCGGCGGTGGCGAGCCAGGCCGGTGCGTTGGCGGCGATCGCCGCGCGCCCGTCGGGCGCGGCCACCACCGTATCGCCGCCCTTGAGGACCATGACGGCCCCGGTTTCAGCGGCCACGGCACGCGCCCGCGCCAGTTTGGAACCTGCCCGGTCGCCGAAGAGACGGGTGAACTCGCCTTCATGGGGTGTCAGAACGCATTCGCCGCGCCGCGCGCCGGCCAGCACATCGCCCGAACCGGCAAATACTGTCAGCGCGTCGGCGTCCAGAACCACAGGGCGGCCCGTCGCCAGCGCCGCCAATGCATGCGCGCGCGTCGCATCGCTGACGCCGTTGCCTGGTCCCACGAGGATCGCGACCATGCGCGGGTCCTCAAGGAAGGCGACAAAATCGGCCGGCCGCGCGATGGGCGTCACCAGCACGCCGGCCATCTCGGTCGCGTAGATCGGCACCGCGGCCGGCGGACTTGCGATCGTCACCATTCCGGCCCCGGTGCGTATCGCACCGCGCGCGGCCAGCCGCGCCGCGCCTGTCATCGCCGCGCCGCCCGCCACGACGACATGACCGCGCGAATATTTGTGATCGAGCAGGCTGGGGACGCGAACGTGCGCGCGCCACAGCGCCGGCGTGTTCTCGAAAGTGCGCGGCGATATCGCGCCGAGCACTTCGGCGGGAATTCCGATATCGGTGGTCACCACCTCGCCGCAATGGAGCCGACCGGGCAGCAGCAAATGCCCCGGCTTGCGGCGAAAGAATGTGACGGTCAGCGCCGCGCGCGGCGCGGTCCCCAGCACGGCGCCGGTATCGCCGTCGACACCGCTCGGAACGTCGATCGCGACGACGGGCGTGGTGTCCGCGTTAAGCCGCTCGATCAGTGCGGCCGGGACGCCGGCGATGGGCCGCGACAGGCCAGCGCCAAACATTCCATCGACAACCAGCGCGGCACCTTCGAGGGCAGCGTCGTCAAGCGGTGCAATCGGCCGGTCCCAGCGCTTGGCCATGATCGCGGCATCGCCGGTCAGTGCTTGCGGCGATCCCAATAGCGCCAGCTTGACCGGCCAGCCCACCTTGCCAAGGTGGCGGGCCACCACGAAACCGTCACCACCGTTGTTTCCCGGCCCGCACAATACGGCCACCGGACGGGGCGACCAGCGCTCGACGATATGGCGCGCGGCGCCGGCGCCGGCATTCTCCATCAGCCGCTCGCCCGGGACGCCGCCGGCTATCGCCGCCTTGTCGGCGCTGGCCATCTCCCCAACGCTCAGGAGTTCAATCGGCGGTTCCACTTGAAGCTCCGGCACGTAAGGCCCCCATGGGTCGGATATCACGCGGCAGGTCATCGGGCGTTACGGCACCCAACGGCCAAACCCTCGCATGGGCGATACACGTGAGGCAATCGGTGGATATCGGCCGGCGCGCGCGTGATTGGACCGCCTGCCGTATTGGCGTATAAAGTGTATTGCTCTCCAGGCCACCTGATAATCCTATCGAATAGCAATGCTTCGACCGCTGGGCCTTGCGTTTCTTTTTTCGGTGTTCGTCGCCGGCTGCGCCGGCGCGCCGCCGCCGGCCAAGCCGCTGATGTCGCCGCTCTCAGAGGCGAAGGACTTCGGCTATTCAGAGCGGAGCGTGGGGGGAGATCAGGTCGAAGTCACCTATCTTGCGCCGACCCGGCGGGTTTCACTTGATCGTGACAAGCGTGCGGCAGACATCGCGCGCGTGCGCGAGCTGGCGGAGGATCTGGCCCTGTGGCGCGCGGCGCAAGTGGCGATGACGCGCAAGGCCGCCGCCTTCCGGGTGCTGAGCCGCCGCTCCGATGCAAATCTCGAGCTGCGCGAGCAAATTGATGGCTACCGGCATTTTCCGTATCACCTCCATCGGCGCTCGCGCTTCAATCGCCACGGAATTTATGGCGGCTACCCTTACGACCCATTCCTCAAGGTCGAGCGGGTCGCGCGCGTTCAGATACAGGCAAGGGTGACGATCGCATTGCTCAAACGGAAACGCCGGCGCGGCATCGATCCCAAGGCGACGGCGGCGCGCATCAGCCGCAAATATCCAGGCGCGCTCAGCGCTCCGGCGAAGTAAGTTTCAGGCTCGACGATCACGGTGCGAGTTTCTTCAACGATGAAAGGTCGCTCTCTCATGCCCATGACTGTTCCGCTGCGGCGGGCTATTGGCCGTGGAATGGCAGTAGTCTGCGCGCTCAGCGTTGTCGGATGCAGCAGCGCGGCGCCGATCGCCGAACTTGAGACCAGCGCGCTGTGCCAAAGGAGCGAACGCGCCAAGACGTTCATCGTCGCCCATGTCGACGAGCGCGGCGAAGCCTTCCAAGGCGATGCGCCGCGCGGCGAGTATGACGGTGTCGTCGGAAAGGTGCCGACGGCCCTGGCTGCACCGAAGACCGCGGTCTTCCAGCGCCGCGAGCGCAAGGACTGCTACGACAAGGCGAAGGGGGTCTGGTATCCCTGTATCAAGGAAACCCGCGTCGACTTCTCAAAGATCAAGGGCCTTGCCCGGGCACCGATAATGGCGCGCGCGCGCGATGTAGCCGTCCAGCTTTGCGAGAGCGAAGTTCGCCGGCAATCGCCGAGGGAGGGCGGATATCTCCGGTTCGATTCGGCGAATTTCAATTGCACGGTAGTGCAGACAAACATGTGCCCGGTTTTCAAAGCGACCGCAGCGCAAAAGAAGGAGAAGAAACGCCTCAGCGAAGAGCGCCAGAAAGGCCAGCCGAAGTATGAGATTAATACCAACTGTCCGAGCACCCAGCATTGCCTGCCCGATCAGAAATAGCGCAGAGGCAATCGAATGGGAAACCAGCCGGGATCGAATTATCGCCCGGACGGCAGTGAGAGTGCCGGCATAGCCGACGTGAACTATGGGCAACCGCAGTCGCCTGCTGTCGAAAATGTGGCATCGTCACTTTTTTGGATGCACAGGCACGCGATCGGAACGCAGCGGGCCGGATTGCCCCAGACATGACCATACCGCACTATTCAGCTTTTGGTGTACGGTCGGCGAAGCATCCACTGCATCGGCAGATGGCAGCGATAAAAATCTGCAATCGTGTGCATTCGTGAGGGAGGAACGATAAATGACCGACCAGCCATCCGCCAGCAAAGGCGCGGCGGCATCCGGGGCCGGCACACCCACCCTGCCCTATACCGGCAAGGAGTATCTGGACAGCCTGGATGATGGCCGCGAAATTTGGATTTACGGCGAGCGGGTCGGCAAGATCACCGAGCATCCGGCCTTTCAGAACACGGCGCGGATGACCGCGCGTCTTTACGACGCGTTGCACGAAGACCACAACAGCGGCAAACATATACTGACGGGTCCGACCGAATGGGGCGGCTTCACTCATCGCTATTTCCGCGCGCCGACCAATGTCGAGGAGCAGGTCGCCGGGCGCGATGCGATCGCCGAATGGGCGCGCGTCGGCTATGGCTGGATGGGCCGCGCGCCTGACTACAAGGCGGCGTTTCTGGCGACCCTCGGAGCGAATGCGGCGTTCTACGCGCCTTACGAGGAGAACGCGAAGCGTTGGTACCGCTACAGCCAGGAGCGCGTGCCCTTCGTCAATCATGCGATCATCCATCCGCCGGTCGACCGCAGCGCGGCGCCGGGGCCCGACACCGGCCCGACGGATGTCTTCTGTCATGTCACCATGGAGACCGATGCCGGTGTTTATGTCAGCGGCGCCAAGGTGGTCGCGACCGGATCGGCGCTGACCCATTTCACATTCGTCGCGCATCACGGCCTGGTGCCGGTGCAGGACAAGGACTATGCGATCATCTTCATGGTGCCGACGAACGCCGAAGGCGTAAAGCTGATCTGCCGCACATCGTATGAGTGGCGTGCGGCAGTGCTGGGCAGCCCGATGGACTTTCCGCTTTCAAGCCGGCTCGACGAGAACGACGCCATCTTCATCATGGACGACGTCTTCATCCCCTGGGAGGACATCTTCTGCTATGGCGATGTCGAGAAGGCCAACAACTTTTTCCCTCAGACCGGCTTCCTGCCGCGCGCCCTGATCCACGGCTGCACCCGTCTGGCGGTGAAGCTCGACTTCATCACCGGGCTCATGATACGCGCGACCGAGATCACTGGCGCGCGCAGCTTCCGCGGCGTGGAGGCCAATATCGGCGAGGTACTGGCCTGGCGGAACATGATCTGGGGCCTCTCCGACGCCATGGCGAAGACCGCCGATCCCTGGCAAGGCGGCGCGATCCTGCCGGGCATGGAGCCTGCTTCGGCCTACCAGGTGCTGGCGCCCGAAGCCTACACCCAAGTGAAGAACCTGATCCAGAAGACCGTCGCCAGCGGCCTCATCTACCTCAACTCGCATGTCGCGGACTTCAAGAGCCCGGAGCTGCGGCCCCTGCTCGACAAATACATGCGCGGCTCCGGTGGCGCCGACGCGGTGGAGCGGATCAAGGTGATGAAGCTCCTGTGGGATGCGCTCGGCACCGAGTTCGGCGGCCGCCATGAGCTCTACGAGATCAACTACAGCGGCAGTCACGAGGAGATCCGGCGTTACGCGCTCTTCGGCGCGATGGCCTCGGGCACCGAGGACAAGCTCAAAGGCTTCGCGCAGGCCTGTATGGATGAATACGATCTCGATGGCTGGACGGTGCCCGATCTCATCAACACCGACCATCTGAGCGTGCTGAAGGGACGGAGCTAAGGTATCACGTGGCGTAACAGATAGATCACTCACAACAATCCGCTGACAAAAGCGGATGTCACACGAAATTCTTGGCAGGAGGAGACGTCCATGAGCACGACCAAGAAGACCCGAACATCGATCACCCGTCGGCGTGTGTTGAAAACCGGCGCCGCCGGTATTGGTCTGGCGGCTGCATCATCATTTCCCGCGCCCCTGGTGCTTGCCGCCTCAAAGAAGATCAAGATCGGCCATGTGAGTCCGCGCACCGGACCGCTGGCGCCCTTCGCGGTCGCCGATACGTTTGCGATCTCGATGGTGCGGCAGAAGTTCCGCAATGGGCTCAAGATCGGCGGGCGGACCTACGAGGTCGAGATCATCTCCAAGGACAGCCAGTCGAACCCGAACCGCGCGGCGACGGTCGCGGCCGACCTCATCCTGAAGGACGAGGTCAACCTCATGTGCGTCGGCAACACACCCGAAACGACAAACCCGGTGGGCGACCAGTGCGAGGCGAACGAGGTGCCGTGTATCTCCTCGCTGGCGCCATGGCAGCCCTGGTTCTTCACCCGCGGCGGCAAGCCGGGCACGGGCTTCAAATGGACCTATCATTTCTTCTGGGGGCTTGAAGACGTCATCGCCGTGTTCCTGAACATGTGGGACAAGCTGGAGACCAACAAGACGGTTGCCGGGCTCTTCCCCAATGACGGCGACGGCAATGCCTGGGGCGACAAGACGCGCGGCCTGCCGCCGGCATTGGCCAAACGCGGCTACAAGGTGATCGACCCCGGCCGCTACCAGAACCTCAGCGACGATTTCACCGCGCAGATCACCGCCTTCAAGCGCGCCAACGCGCAGATCCTGACCGGCGTGGTGCTGCCGCCCGACTTCACGACCTTCTGGAAACAGGCCCAGCAGCAGGGCTTCCGACCCAAGGCGGCCAGCGTCGGCAAGGCCATTCTCTTTCCCACCTCCGTCGAGGCGTTGGGCAAAGACGGTCACAATCTGTCGTCGGAAGTCTGGTGGACGCCGGCCCATCCCTTCAAGTCGTCATTGACCGGACAAAATTGCAGCCAGCTCGCGCAAGCCTTCACAACGGCAACCAAGCAACAATGGTCGCAGCCCGTCGGTTTCGCGCACGCGCTGTTCGAGGTTGTGTTTGACGTGTTGGGCCGTACCGCCGATGTCGGCAAGAACGCATCGATCCTCGACGCCATCGTGAAGACCAAGATGGATACGATCGTCGGCCCCGTCGACTGGACCAAGGGCGGGCCGTTCAAGAACGTCTCCAAGACACCGCTGGTCGGCGGCCAGTGGCGCTTCGTCGACAAGAAGTTCAAGTATGATCTGGTGATCACCGCCAACGACACGGCGCCGAGCATTCCGCTGGGCGGCAAGATGGAGCCGATTACCTGAGGCGCGCGAGACGCAGATCACGCCTGGGACGCCGGGAACATTTGCGCGAAGCCGGCGCGTGACCGTAGCGGCGGCCCGGCAAGGCGGCGCGCGGCCGGCGGCGCCCATGTTGCGGCTGGAGCGCGCCAGCAAGCGCTTCGGCGCGCTCGTCGTGATTGACGATCTGTCTATGCAGCTTGGAGCCGGCGAGGCGCTGGGCGTAATCGGGCCCAATGGCGCCGGCAAGACGACGCTGTTCAATCTGATCACCGGCGGCGTTGCGCCCGATGCGGGCCGCATCTTTCTGCAAGAACGCGACATCACCGCGCTTTTACCGCACGAACGCTGCCGCATAGGGCTTGGCCGCTCCTACCAGATCCCCCACCCGTTTGTCGGCATGTCGGTGTTCGAGAACCTTCTGGTTGGCGCCAGCTTCGGCACCGGCAAGCCGGAAAAGGCGTGCCACGGCCTATGCGCCGACATACTTGAGCGCACGGGTCTGATCGCCAAGGCCAATGCGCTTGCCGGCAGCCTCACGCTGTTGGAGCGCAAGCAGCTCGAGATGGCTCGTGCGCTGGCATCGCAGCCGCGGGTACTGCTGCTCGACGAGATCGCGGGCGGGCTCACCGAAGCCGAGTGCGGCCAACTCGTCCAGCATATCCAGGACATCCGCGCGGGCGGTGTCTCGGTCATCTGGATCGAGCACATCGTCCATGCGCTGATGTCGGTGGTCGACCGGCTGATGGTGATCAATTTCGGCCGCATCGTCGATGACGGCGACCCGGCGACGGTGATGGCGAGCCCCGACGTGCAGCAGATCTACATGGGGATCAGCGCCGAATGAGCGAGCTACGGATCCGGGCGCTGACCGCATTTTACGGCGACTTCCAGGCGCTCTTCGGCATCGATATTGACGTTGCCGCCGGCGAAGTGGTGGCAATCATCGGCGCCAACGGCGCGGGCAAATCGACGTCGCTGCGCTCGATCGCCGGCCTGCTCCGCAATGACGCCGAGGGCATTCTGTGGGACGGGCGTGCGATCGGTGCTTTGCCAGCCAATGAGGTTGTCCGCCTTGGGATCGCCCTGGTGCCGGAAGGCCGCCGGCTTTTCCCCTCGCTCAGCGTGGAGGAGAATCTGCGCATCGGCGGCTATGCCGGCCGCACCGGCGAGTGGACGCTGGAGCGTGTGCTCGAGCTTTTCCCCGTCCTCGCCGAGCGCCGCAACGCGCCGGGCACGGCGCTGTCCGGCGGCCAACAGCAGATGGTGGCGATCGGCCGCGCATTGCTCTCCAACCCACAACTTCTTCTCTGCGACGAAATCAGCCTCGGTTTGTCGCCCGCGGTGATCATCGACCTCTACCGCACGCTGGCGACCGTCAACGCAGGCGGCACCACGCTGGTGCTGGTCGAGCAGGATATCCAGCAGGCGATGAGCGTCGCCGACCGCGTCTATTGTCTGCAGGAAGGCCAGGTCACGCTGAGCGGCCCGCCCAAAGCGCTGACCCACGAGGCGATCAGGGAAGCCTATTTCGGGCTGTGATGCGTTTGAACCCCCTCCCCCTCTTCGGAGGGGGAGGGTTAGGGAGGGGGTGAGGAAAGTGCATCATTCGAGGTGTTCGGATACATGGTTTGAGATTACACAGCACCCCCACCCCGGCCCTCCCCCTCTAAAGAGGTGGAGGGAGGCGCGTGACTTCACGATCGGTGTGAAACCCTAGGGACTACGGCATGGATTGGGTCAACGCGATCGTGCAAGGGGTGCTGCTGGGCGGGCTTTACGCGCTCTTTGCCTGCGGGTTGTCGCTGATCTTCGGGGTGATGCGGCTCGTCAATATCGCCCACGGCGACCTCATCGTGCTTGCCTCTTTCATCGGTCTGGCGGTCGCCGAGGGGCTGGGCCTCCACCCGTTCGTGTGCCTGGTGGTGGTCGTGCCGGTGATGTTCGCCATCGGCTATGCGCTGCAGCGCGGCCTGCTCAACCTGACGCTGGGGGCCGATATCCTGCCGCCGCTTCTGGTGACGTTTGGTCTGTCGATCATCATCCAGAATGCGCTGCTCGAAGCCTTCTCCGCCAATACGCGCAAACTCACCGGCGGCTCGATCGAGGTCGAAAGCCTGAAGATCGTCGAGGGTCTCAGCGTCGGCGTGCTGCCGGTGATCGTCTTCGTCTCGGCCGCGGCGGTGATCGCCGGGCTGCAGCTCGTGCTCTTCCGCACCTCGCTCGGCAGCGCCTTCCGGGCCACCTCCGACGATCCGGAAACCGCGCGCCTCATGGGCATCGACAACCGGCACATCTTTGCACTCGCCATGGCCATGTCGCTCGCCGTGGTCGCGATCGCCGGTATCTTTCTTGGCATGCGCTCGAACTTCGATCCCTCGATCGGCCCGGCGCGGCTGCTCTTTGCCTTCGAGGCGGTGATCATCGGCGGGCTCGGCAGCCTCTGGGGCACGCTTGCCGGCGGCGTCATCCTCGGCGTGGCGCAGACGCTCGGCGCGCAGATCGATCCCGGCTTCCAGATCCTGGCAGGGCACATCGCCTTTCTGATCATTCTGATCGTGCGCCCGCGCGGGCTGTTTCCGCGCGCGGTCGATTGAGGCCGCGGCAATGGCGCACCAAACATCGGGCGGCGGCGCATATCGGGTCACCACCGCCACGCGCACCAGCCGCATCGGGCTCACCGTGCTGCTCGGCTTTGTGGTTTTTCTCGCCGCGACGCCGCTCTGGGGCGGCCGCGCCGAGATGCGCCTCATTGTGGAGATTTGTTACTTTTTGGCGCTAGCCCAAATGTGGAACCTGCTCGCCGGCTATGCCGGGCTGGTCTCGGTGGGCCAGCAGGCGTTCGTCGGGCTCGGCGGCTACGCGCTCTTCGTCTTCACAATTTATTTGGGCGTGCCGCCGCTGGCCGCCGTCGCGCTGGCCGGCGTCGCCGCCGCGGTCTTCGCATTGCCCACCGCATTCGTCGTCTTCCGCTTGCGCGGCGCCTATTTCGCAATCGGCACCTGGGTGGTGGCGGAAGTCTACCGGCTCGGCTTCGCGCAGGTCTCCGCGCTTGGCGGCGGCTCAGGCCAAAGCCTGCCGCTCGCCGTGATCCGCGATATCGCCGGCAGCCGTGCCGGGCGCGACACGGCGATCTTCTATGTCGGGCTCGGGCTGGCGGTGGCGGCGACCGGACTAGTCTATCTCTTGCTGCGCTCGCGCCACGGCCTGGCGCTGACGGCGATGCGCGACAGCGAGCCGGCTTCCGAAAGCCTCGGTGTCAACACATACAAAGCCAAGCTCGTCGTCTATGTCGTGGCGGCGGCGGTGACGGGGGTGGTCGGCGCGCTCATTTATCTGCAAAAGCTGCGCATCTCACCCGACGCCGCCTTCAACGTCATCGACTGGACGGCCTACGTCATCTTCATCGTGGTGATCGGCGGCATCGGCCGTATCGAGGGCCCGATCGTCGGCACCATTGTCTTCTTCGTGCTGCGCGAGTTCCTGTCGGAGCTTGGCAGCTGGTACCTGATCATCCTCGGCGCGGTCGCCATCCTGGTGATGCTGCGCGCGCGCCAGGGATTATGGGGCCTCGTCGCCGACCGCTGGGGCTTGCACATATTTCCGGTGCAGCGTCGGCTTGAGCCGCGGGTAGGGCCCGATAGCGGCTAACTCGGCATCAATTCTTTGCTTTTGGGGAATGGGGCGAGTGACGGGATTTGAACCCGCGACCTCCTGGACCACAACCATGACGGGGGGTGTAAACAGAGGGAGCCTCTGGTCAATTCGCGCATCCAGTTCTTTCATAAATGCTTGCATTGAATAGCAATTAGGCGCAACCTGCGAAAACTGAGGTAACGCCCCAACGCCTCCGATTTTGTTACTCCGGAAAGCGTTTAAGGTAACAGGGGCGGACCTCCTGGAGTTTTCCAAGGAGCGCTCAGATGCCGAAAAAGTCTCAAGCCGCTCTCACGGCGATGCTGGTCGAGAAGGTGAAACCGCCGGCCGAAGGCGTCACCGAGATATGGGACGCTGCCATGCCCGGCTTCGGGTTGCGGATCTTTGCCGCGACCAAGATCAAGAGCTGGTGTCTCATGTGCCGTGCGCCCGATCCCCTCACCGGCAAGCGCAAACAGTTTCGTTGGACCATCGGTCGCTATCCCGAAATGTCGCTCCAGGAGGCGCGCCAGAAAGCGGGCGACTGGAAAGACCTCGCGGCCAAGGGGATCAACCCGAAGGCGCGCGTGGATGCCGAGAGCGGCAACGCCGCAGGCGGGACCGGAGCGCTTACGTTCGGCGCCGTAGCGGAAAAGTACATCAAGCGCGAGCTGCCAGCGCTCGCCCGGCCGCAGGAGATCGCCAGCATCATCCGCAATCGGCTGATGCCTGCTTGGGAGGATCGTCCGATCGAGGGTCTCCGGAAGCGGGACGCGATCAAGCTCACCGACGCCTTGATCGATGCGGGTACGCCCCATGCCGCGCGGCGCCTGTATGAGACGGCCATTCGCATATTCCGCTGGGCGCACGAGCGCGACGAGATCGAGATCAATCCACTGGCCGGGCTGCGGCCTCCGGTGAAGAAGAAGGCCCGGCGCGAAATGCCCAACGAGGAGGAGTTGCGCGCGCTCTGGAAGTCATGGGACAGCGAGAAGATCGGCTATCCGTTCGGCCCGTTGCAAATGCTTCTGCTGGTCACAGGCCAGCGCCGCGGCGAGGTCGCTGGAATGAGCTGGTCGGAGGTCGATCTCGAAGCGCGCGAATGGATCATCCCGGCCGAGCGGTGCAAGTCCGACCGCGATCATCTCGTGCCACTGAGCGATCTCGCCGTTGAAATCCTTCGGACGCTCCCGCGGTTCAAGCGCGGCGATTTGGTGTTCTCAACGACCGGAGGCGAGAAGCCGGTGAGCGGGTTCTCGAAGGCGAAGCTCCTCGCCGACAAGGTGAGCGGCGTCTCTGGTTGGCGGATGCACGATCTGCGGCGTGTCGTGCGTTCGAACCTCTCTGCCCTCCGCGTTCCGGAGGTGGTCGGCGAGCGGGTCATCAATCACGGGCCAAAGGGCTTGGCCAAGAACTACAATTTGCACGAGTTCGTCGATCAGAAGAAAGAGGCCCTCGATCTGTGGGCCGACGCTCTGCGAAAGATCATTGAACGCGATCCTGAACCTGATGCCGCAGCGGAGACCTTGCCAGAGAATGTGGTGCCAATGATCGGCGGCAGACGGTAATTTGTAGCATATTAGGTATTGCGTCGGATAACGGACCGCAATATGTTGTTGTTCTATAACTCGGCGCTCGACCCGAGCCCAGTTGATCCTTCGGGCTTCCACGGCGTTTTCGTCCGTGTCTCAGACTGATCACTGGCCGGCCTCTCGAACCGAGTGAAACCTCGCTTAGCACCGAAAATAATCCGGGCATGCGACTGGGGGTTCACTGGTTAAGGAGACCCGGCCATGTCCGATGACAAACTATTAGACAGCAAAGACCTCAAGGCGCTGGGCATCACTTGGTCCCGTCAGCACCGGTCCAACATGATCGCGCAAGGTCTATTCCCAGCCGGATTGCACGTCGGACCTAATACAGTCCGGTGGTTGCAGTCCGATATCGATATTTGGCTGGCGGAGAAGAAAGCCGAGCGCTCGTGTAAATGGTCCGAGGCGCGCGCGGCCAGGCTAGAGGCTGAGAAAGCCGCAGTCGAAGCCGAGCCGGCCAACGAGCCCCGCGCCATCGGTGCCGACGCTCCGCCCGACGAGCCCCATCAGGCTCCCACCTCTTAATCCTAAAACGAAAGCGCCCACCGTCCGGTGCATGGACGGGGGCGCGGGGAGAGAGAACATGGGAGCCCCCTCCTACGCTCGGCGCGTGATCTTTGTCAACCCGGCCAGCCTGCCGGCCCGGATGGTCTCTCAATGATCCGCGCGAGCATCTACGGGCGGCTCGGCGGCGATCCGGTCGAGCGTACCACCCGCTATGACAATCGCATGGCCACGACTTCGATCGCGGTCAGCGTCGCTCGTCACGGCGAGGACGAGCTCACAGAATGGGTCAACGTCGCAGCCTTCGGCAAAGCGGCCGACGCGCTTATGGGACACGCCAAGGGCGATCTCGTCGTGGCGATGGGTCCGATGGTCAAGCAACGCTGGACCGGACGCGACGGCCAGCCGCGCGAGAGCTGGAGCCTGACAGCCGAGAGCATCGTCTCCGCTCGGACGGTGCGACCTGGTGGCGGCGGCCAGCGCAAAACAGCGGACGGTGATCGCGCGGCCCAACATCCGGATGGCGACGGCTCCGACCTCGACGACGAAATTCCGTTCTAATGATCGGCGTCACGCGAAACCAGCTCGGCACAGCTCCGGGGATCAACCGGACCGGGCGCGATCTGCGTGCGGCCAAGGCGGAGCTGCCGCATGGCGAGTTCGGCCGGATGGTCGAAGAGGACTTGCCGTTTTCGTGGGATGCGGCCAATCGTTTGATGCAAATCGCGCGGCATCCAGAACTTACAAAACCCGATACGTATCGGAATTTGCCGTCAAGTTGGAATGTGCTTGGTGAGCTGGCCAAGCTCAGCGCCGCCGATTTTCGCGGTGCTGTTGAGATTATCACGCCGGAGACGAGCGTGCGCGGCGCTCAGGCGATCAAGGGCGCCGAGGTGTCACCGTGACTACTGCGGCGGAGATCGTCAAAGGGCTCGGCGGCAAGTGGTCCGGCCGATCGGCGATGGCACCCTGCCCCGCGCACGACGATCAGCGGCCGTCGCTCCTGATATCCGAAGTGGCCGGCAAGCCCCTCATATTCTGCCACGCCGGGTGCGCTCAGGCCGCAGTGTTCGCCGCGCTGTCGGCATGACGGCGCCTGGAGCGAGGCTGTACGACGCCACGGGCCGCTCGGTCAGCGAACGGAAGGCGTCGAAGCACACGAAGATTGAGGGTCCCTTCGTCGCGCATCTCTACGAGATGTTGAAATCGCCGGCATATCGCGCCCTCTCGCTCACGGCACACCGCATCCTTACACGGCTTGAGATCGAGCACGGCGATCATAGTGCCTATCTGAACGGGCACCTGGTCTGTACGTACACAGATTTCCAGTGGCACGGCGCGCGGCGCAATTCGATCACAATGGCGCTGCGCGAGTTGGAAGCGCTCGGCTTCATCGAAATCGTCGAGCACGGCAGGGCCGGCAATCGCGAATACCGCCGCCCGAGCATCTACCGGCTGACCTTTCTCTCTGCCGATGCCTGCAAGCCGACGCATGAATGGCGTCGGATCAAAACGGACGCAGAAGCGGCAGAAGCGATCGCAAAAGCGCGCAAGATCGGTGGCGACGGATCACAAAAGCCACCAAAACGAGGTGGGAAATGACCGCTCGCGGGATGCTCAAAAAAGCAGATTTTCGCCCCCCAAAACGCTACTGGTTTCGCCCCCCATTTCGCTACTGCAAACCACCGATTTCAAGGTAGCGAAATGGGGGGTACTGCCAAGGTAACGTTGTGGGGGGTACCTTCTATATCTCCAGGGAGTGGGGGAGGTTCCTCGTTGGCCCCCGAGCCTCGCGCGTGCGAACCGGCATCGAGACCGTTGGAGCGTGCTCCGGACGGCGCACCTTGTTCCTGACCAGGAGGTCTTTACAAAAATACTTAGGAAATCAGCACTGGCGATCGACCATGGTACTACTACGGTAACACCGAAAGTAACAAAGCGCCCCGATCGAGGCCCAATGTCGGACTTCAAGGCACTTCTGGCTCAGCTTAAGCCGAACCATCAATAGGTGGCGCACGCCTACCTCGAATGCTCTTACGGAGGAAGGGCTGTCAAACAGCTGCCTGGAGCTAGAAATTAGCGACGCGGTGCTAGAGACGCGAGTGTCTTGGCCCCCAAGATAGGGCCCAGCACATCGTGATCACCCGTGGGTCGTAAACCGGGCCGAACGAAGCGGAAGTTATTTGTTGGCTCCTCACGCGCGTGGTGTGTGCGTTTTGTGCGGATTGCTAGCTTGGTTCCTGGCACTCGGTGTCCGCTTTTGTGCCGAAAGCAGATGGGGTGGATGGCTCCCGCTCCCGGCATCTAGGTGCCAAAAGTGTGGTTTCCATCAAGGACCACGAGCAAGAGGAGCCATCCGCTATGCAGATTACTACGGTCGGTCTCGACCTGGCCAAGAACGTTTTTTAAGTCCACGGCATCGACAGCAGCGGCAATGTGATTGTCCGCCGGTCGTTGCGCCGTCGTCAGGTGATACCATTCTTCGGCAAGTTGGAGCGCTGTCTCGTTGGCATGGAGGCTTGCGGTACGAGCCACTTCTGGGCGCGCGAGCTTGAGGCACTGGGGCACGAGGTGAGGCTGATGCCGCCGGCCTACGTCAAGCCTTATGTCAAGCGAGGCAAGACGGACGCGGGTGATGCGGAGGCGATCGCGGAAGCAGTGAGCCGGCCAACGATGCGGTTCGTGCCGGCGAAGTCACCCGAGCAGCAATCGGTGCTGGCGCTGCACCGGACGCGGGATCTGCTGGTCCGCCAGCGCACCCAGCTGGTGAACATGATCCGCGCCCAGCTGGCCGAGTTCGGCATCGTGCTGGCCAAAGGCGTTCACCACGCACTCAAACTGGTCGATCGGCTTCTCGAAGGAGTGGTGCCGGACATCCCTGTGCTGGCGTGCAAGATCGTCATCGCGCTGGCGGAGCAGATCCGCGCGCTGCAGGTCCGGATCGCCACGTTCGAGGAGGATATGAAGACCTGGTTCCTTGGCAACGAGCTGGCCAAACGGCTCGCGACCATTCCGGGGATCGGGTTCATCACCGCCTCGGCGCTGGCGGCTTCAGTCACCGATCCGCACCGGTTCGGCTCGGCTCGGCAGTTTGCCGCCTCGCTCGGGCTGACGCCGAAGGCCGACTCCAGTGGCGGCAGGGAACGAATGGGGCGCATCTCCAAGATGGGGGACCGCTATCTTCGCCGCCTGTTGGTGAGCGGGATGACATCACAGCTTCAATCGGCACGGCGCAGGCCGGAGGCTCACCCCTGGGTCACCGGACTGCTGGCCAGCAAGCCCGACAAGCTGGTCGCCGTCGCCATGGCCAACAAGGCGGATCGCCAAGACGCGGGGGCTGAAGCGCGCCAAGGTGGCCTTGGCCCGCAAGCTGGCCGTGGTCATGCACCGCATGTGGCTCGACGGCAGCGAGTTTCGCTGGAGCGACGCGGCCTCGGCCGCCACCCACTG
>Ga0307380_10002475_pt1 | contig 26319 bp, 20 predicted proteins | sample UN3MG_FD_202239 | JGI IMG/M metagenome (GOLD analysis project Ga0307380, IMG submission 202239) | Soil microbial communities from Risofladan, Vaasa, Finland - UN-3 | ecosystem: Environmental > Terrestrial > Soil > Coastal area > Acid sulfate soil | place: Finland: Risofladan, Vaasa | collected... | reverse complement strand
GGTTGTGAGCAAAAGATGGGGATTGAAAAAAGGCTGGCTTTTAGAGGGACTGAGAACGCGCGTTAGTCCCAGGCTCTGTCCAGACTCGAGAATGCGCAGGGCATCCTCAACCTGGACTTCCACCACAGGAGGAGAGACAGTATCATAGCGGAGGATGAATACCCAGCGAAGAGAAGTGCGTTTAACGTGCTTTGCTGGACCCTCGATCCAATAAGGATCAAGAAGAGCGTGGGAATCTTTGGAGGCTTTATAGCAATAGGGGGAGCCGCGGTCAAGGCGGCAGTCGTCAATGCGAAGGCATTCTGTATCCTGGCAGTCTTCCTTGAGCGTAATTACGTTTTCACATTTACTTGAGTCGAAAAGAGGAGCTAAACGGGGATAGGATTCAACAGTGTTTGTCGGGAAAAAAAGCTTTCTTTCGACAGAATCAGCCAGGGTTGGGCCTCCTGCCAAGCGGACGAAGATGATGTCGTTGGAGTGCAAGCGGAATCTTTTATCTTGAAGAAGAGCGAAGAAAAGTTCAGTCTTTTTTGTTCCTTTTGGCCCGATCAGGACGAGACCGCTTCCGTCAATATCAGCCGACATTCCCCGGATAGTGTGGACATTAAAAAGCTTTTCGGAGACGTCCATGACAAGACCAAAAGCCAGGCTGCGCAGAGAAACGTAATTGTCTGTGTTGACGAGCACTCCTGTGTTTGTTTCTGAGTTGTAGAATGAGTGTGGTTCGCGTCCTGTTATTCCGTCGACAGCGTATATGATGCCATGGGGTTCCAGGTCTGCTTCAAGTTGAGCCGGGTACCAGTTTTCGATCCAGAAATCATTGAGGTGGGAGACATTCGTACGCAGCTGAACAATGACGCCGTTGATGTTGGCGTTCCATTCAAAATAGTTTTCGTAGCTGATATGGCTTTCCATTTCAGCGATCAGAGCATCCTTCATTTTGACAGAGATTGTGGAATCTACTGGCACTGATTTTTTTCTTCGTGTTATCGTATTGTCTAAAGATACGCGCTTGATTTTTTTGGCTGTTTTAAGGTTTGAGAGGGCCTCTGTGATCCTGTCCATGCCCTTTTCCAGGTTTTCCATGGAAGTGGCGTATGAAATACGGATATAATCATCGGCACCAAAGGAATCTCCTGGAACTATGGCTACTAAAGCTTCTTTTAGAAGATAATAAGCCATGCCGTAAGAGTTTCGAATCTGGACATTGTTGAATTCTTTATCATAATAAGAGGAGAGATTAGGAAAAAGATAGAATGCTCCCCGTGGTTTAAAACAGGATAGATGAGGGATTCTCTGAAGCCTCATCAAGAGATAATTTCTCCGTCTCTGAAACTCAGATGTCATTTTGGAAACTTCATACTGGGGACCGGCCAAGGCTTCTAAACTTGCCTTTTGAGAGATCGAGCAGGGATTGGAGGTGGTGTGACTCTGGATTTTGGCCATGCCATTGATTATTTCTGCAGGGCCGGCTGCATATCCTATGCGCCATCCAGTCATGGAGTAAGATTTTGAGACGCCGCTGATGATAGCCGTTTTCTTTTTTATTTCCTCTCCCAGGGAAGCAAAGCTAACAAAACGAAAGTCATCATAGACGATTTTTTCATAGATTTCATCAGCGATAACAAAGATATCTTCTTCCATAACTACGTCCGCCAAGGCTTCAAGGTCGCGTTTCCCGTAGGCCGCTCCAGTGGGATTGGAAGGATTGTTCAGTATCAAAGCCTTGGTAGCGGGTGAGATGGCAGATTTTAGCTGATCTGGCGTCAAAAGAAATCCATTTTCTTCTTTTGTAGGGATTATGACGGCTTTGCCTTTAGCGAGTGAGACTGAATGGGGATAGGTTACCCAGTAGGGAGCCGGGATGATGACTTCTTCGCCTTCATCTACCAGTGCTTGAACCAGATGGTAAAGCGAGCTCTTTGCTCCTGAGGAGACGATGATTTCATCCAGAGTATATGTGAGGCCAAAATCTTGTTTCAGGCGGTTTATGATTGCTTCCTTCAGGGCAGGAATTCCATCGTTTTCTGTATACTTGGTAAAATTTTGCTCGATGGCCTGAATACCAGCCGCTTTTACATTATCAGGAGTGGAAAAGTCTGGCTCTCCCACACTGAGGTCAACAACGTCTATTCCCTCGGCCCTCATTGCTTTGGCCTTGGTTGTTATTTTAAGGGTGGGAGATATGCCGATTTGACTAGCTTTTTCTGATATCATGACTGGCCTACTTTTCCTGGGGAATGATTATTATTCTTCTTTCTCTTCAGGCGTGAGTTTCTCTTTGAAATATTTCTTCAGGTCAACCCCTGTCAGGGACTTGACTACCTCTGGCATTTGAGCCAGGATTTCTGCTACTTGGGCGGTGATTTTTGAAGTACCCAGGCCTTTATCGCCTCCGACAATCACGATTTTATCAACCTTGGAAAGAGGTTCGGAGACGGCCTTGGCCAAGTCAGGGAGGATTTTAAGATAGTTATCAAAGAGAGCAGCCTTGTCGTACTTTTCCCAGGCCTGAGCTTTTTTCAGCATTGTTTCAGCCTCGGCTAAACCTCGCTGCCTGAGCTCTTCGGCTGCAGCAGTACCTTCGAGTTTTATCGCTTCTGATTTTCCCCTGGCTTCAGCCAAGATGCGGTATTCTTCTGCCTCTGCTTCGGCTTTTAGCTGGTATTTGCGGGCGTCAGAAGGTTTGATAACGCTGGACTCAAGCTCTTTCTGCTTACGGCCGATTTCTAAATCCTCTATCTTTATGGATTGTTCCTTTTCTATAAGCTTTACCTTGGCTTCTTCTTTTTTTATTTCCTGGTCGATACGGATGCGCTCAAGTTCATAGGCGAGATCTGCTTGTGCTTTTTTCTGGTTGACCAGAGCCTGCGACTCGGCGTTTTTGCCTTCGTTTTCCCACTCGGCCTTGGCGATGAGGGCTGCGGCAGCTAGGCGCGCCACTTCTGCTTCCTTTCGAGCTTCTGAAGATTTGACCACGGCTTGCTTTTCTGTTTCTGCTTCTGCGATTGTAGCGTCTCGTTTGGCTGCAGCTATCTGTGGCTTTCCGAGGGCATCAAGGTATCCCTGGGTGTCGCTTATGTCTTTAAGGGCATAGGACATCATGACCAGGCCCATCAGGGCAAAGTCTTGATGAGCAGCCTGGATCACTTTTGATGAAAATTCGTGTCTTCCCATATAAATTTCTTCCACGGTCATGGCACCTATAACCTCTCTCATCTTTCCCTCTAGGATTGTCATGGCGACATCCTTGATGCCTTCTTTTCCCAATCCCAAAAATTGCTCTGCGGCCAGGCGAATAGAGTGGTCCGAGGAATCTACCTTGACCTGAGCAGTGGATTCAGCCATGAGGGGAACTCCTCCTCGGGTGAGAACTTCTGGGGTTTTGATGTTCAAGGTGATCACTTCCATGGGCAAGATGTCAACGGTTTCAATGAAAGGCAAAACAAAAGTACCTCCTCCTAGACGATAGCGATAGCCAACTTTTCTCCTGGTTCCATCAGGGGCGATCACTGCTCTCTTTCTTCCTCCAGAAATAATAAGAGCTTGATTGGGGCCGACTTTTCGATACTGTTTGGCCATAAGAAGAATTATTAAGGCTAAGAAAATAAGTATGATGCCTAATATGATCAGCTTGGTAATGATAGTCATTATAACCTCCTTGGAATCAAGCCTCTCAAGATAAGGCAGGATTTGGATGAATTATTCATAATTATAAATATTTGCTTGTTTTTCTTAAAGACCTCTGATAGCGGAAATGTTATAGCGAAGAGTGATTATTGTCAAGAAAGACTCAGGTCTCAACATTTGACATATCCCCCATTTTTTTAAATTGATAATTAATGCTTTTCTCCTGATAAATATGTCAAATGTTGCCTTCGTTGATACCTGTCCCCTAACTTAAGCTTCGCTAAGTAAAATTTGTTCCTGATAAAAGGCGGGCTATTTTTTCTTAAGCTCCAGTTTTTCTCTAAAGAAGGCGATGGTTTTGAGCAGTCCCTCCTCTAAACCTATTTTTGGCTGCCAGCCGAGTTTTTCTTTGGCTAATGAGATATCCGGACATCGGCGCACAGGGTCATCCGGGGGCAGAGGCTTGCGGATGATCTTGGAAGAGCTTTTGGTGAGTTTGATTATTTTTTCGGCTAACTCAAGGATAATGGATTCTGCTGGATTTCCCAGGTTCACGGGCTGTGTAAAACCTTCTTTATCCATCGTCATTATAAAAGCATCAATGAGGTCTGAGACATAGCAAAAGGAACGTGTTTGAGTTCCGTCTCCGTAAACGGTGACTGGTTCTCCTCTTAGTGCCTGAACGATAAAGTTGCTGACAACCCTTCCGTCATTTATGGCCATCCGCGGGCCGTAGGTGTTAAATATACGGACTATTCTGGTGTCAACGTTGTTCTGACGGTGGTAGTCCATCATCAGCGTTTCAGCCACTCTTTTTCCTTCGTCATAGCAGCTTCGAATACCGACAGGATTGACGTTTCCCCAGTAACTTTCTTGTTGAGGATGAACTGCCGGATTCCCGTAAACTTCAGATGTAGAAGCGAGGAGGATGCGGGCTTTTATTCTCTTGGCCATGCCCAGCATATTTATGGTCCCCATGACGCTGGTTTTTACCGTTTTTATCGCATTGTGCTGGTAGTGGAGTGGTGAGGCAGGGCAAGCGAGATTATAAATTTTATCAACCTCCAAAAAGAGAGGATGGATGATGTCGTGGCGGATCAGTTCGAAATAAGAGTGGGAAAAGAGGTGCCGGATATTATCTTTGTATCCCGAGAAAAAATTGTCGACACAGACCACATCCGCCCCCTTTTCTAAAAGAGAGTCGCAAAGATGGCTGCCTAAAAAACCGGCTCCTCCTGTTATAAGGATTCGATTCATATTTTTTTCTCCTTTTTACCTGTAGGCCATGAAGAGAATGCTCTTTTTTTTGAGGACGTCCTTCTGCACTTGGGCTATTTCTTTTATTCCTTTATAGGCTAAGTTTAAAAGAGTGCTCAGTTCTTTTCGTGAAAATGGGTTTTTCTCTGCTGTTGCCTGTAATTCCACGAGCTGCTCCTTCTCTGTACCGACAACATTCATATCAATTTCTGCTTTTGAATCCTCGGAGTAATCGAGGTCAAGGAGGATTTCTCCTCCCACAATGCCCACACTGATGCCGCTGACCAGGTATTTGAGGGGCATCCGGTCGATGATCTTTTCGTCCATCATCTTTTTCAAGGCGAGGGCTAAGGCAAGGCAGGCGGCTGTTATCGAAGCTGTTCTTGTCCCCCCGTCAGCCTGGAGGACGTCACAGTCAAGGATGATAGTCTTCTCTCCAAGGACGCTAAGATCTGTCACGGCACGAAGTGAGCGCCCTATGAGGCGCTGAATTTCTTGACTTCGGCCCGAAATATGAGCATGTGTTCTTTCTCTGATGTTTCTTTTTTCAGTGGAGCGGGGAAGCATGGAGTATTCGGCCGTGATCCAGCCAGTTCCGCTTTTCTTAAGGAAGGGCGGAACCTTCTCTTCAATTGTAGCTGCAGCAACGACTCTGGTTTTGCCGATCTCTATGAAAGCAGAACCGTCAGCAAAATCCAGATAATCTGTCTTGATTTTTATCGGTCTTAATTCATCGAAAGATCTCTTATTGGCTCTCATTTTCCCGTTTCCTTCAGAATCCTCGCATCCACCTGGGAAAGCTTGTTGAAATTTTAATTTTTCTATGCCTGGATATCAAGGATTTGACCATTTTCAAAATTCAAGCCTCCTCTTCCTCTGGTCTCGTTTTCCACCTGTTGTGGAACCAAAACCAATAATCTGGATTTTTCCGTATCTGAATTTCTATAATCTTAGTGCATATTTGGGTAATTTTCAATACTTCCTGATTGTAATTTCCTCCCAAGGTTAAGCTTAGAGGGCTGAATATTTTAAGGTGATAGGCATGGGATGATGTGGGATAGCAAAAGACCGGGATGAGAGGTGATTTTGTCCTGAGGGAAAAAGATGCCAGGCTTGGGGTTGTGGCTGCTTTCTTGCCAAAAAAATCGACAAAGACAGCTTGTTTTCTGAGAACATTCTGATCTATCAAAAAGGCAACCATTTCTCTTGCCCGAAGAGATTGAAGAATCTTTTTTGTTGCCCTATGTTTGTAGATGACGTTTGATCCCTGGCTCGTTCTAAGCTTGAGGAGTTCTTTCTCCAAGAGCTTGTTATCCAAGGGGCGGGCAATAACACTCAGTTTTCCCTTTTTGGCCAGGAAAAACGGAGCGATTTCCCAGCTTCCGTAGTGAGCAGAGAAAAGGAGCGCTCCTTTTTTTTCTCGAAGGGCCTTAAGTAGATTTTCTTCGCCTTCGACATTTATGAGGGCATTCATTTTCTTCTCTCCAAGATGGGGAAGCTTTATGATATCCATGAAGGTCTTTCCGAAATGCATAAACGAGTTGCGGGCTATTCTTTTAAGCTCAGAAGCGGACAATTCCTTTCCAAAAGCGGTTTTTAGGTTGGATAAGGCGATCAGGCGGTGCCTTTTATCCAGGTAATAAAAAGCTAATCCTAAGGTTTGTCCCAAAGAGAGACACAGCTTCCGGGAAAGAATGGACAAAGGAGCTTTGGCTATTTGAAAGAGTGAAAATTCAAATAATTCTTTAAAACTTGCCATTTTAGAATATTATACCCAATTTTGGAGTAGATTTGATATCCTGGCGTAAAATTTATCCTCCACTTCGAGGTCGATCTTTAAATAATAAGCAGGGATTTTTTTAAAGCTATTGTTGTGAATAATCTTCAAGGCGTCTTTCTCAGTAGTGATGATTGCTTCAGCGTTGATTTTTTTGTATTTTTCTGTGATTTTTTCTAGAGAAGATTTGGGGTAGGGATGATGATCAGGAAATTTAAAGAAAAACGATGGCTTTATGCCTTCCTCGTGGAGGATGGATAAGAATCTTTCAGGCCGAGCTATTCCGCAAAAAGCGAGAACTTTTTTTCTTTTAAGATTTTCACCCGACTCTCTCCCTTTCTCTACTAACTTGAAGAAACCCTTATTTTTAACAGAGTATTCAAAGACGGTTGATTCAGGAAAGCGTTCCCTTATTCTTTTTTTTCTCTGAGGGCCGACTCCTTTCTTCATCAAAAGAATGTTGGCTCTTTTAAGGGAAGAGACATGTTCGCGAAATGCAATTTTTTCTGCCGGAGTGTAGAGAACAATGTCCAAATCTCTGTGGAGGCGGCGATGCTGGAAGCCGTCATCCAGCACAGCAAGCTCGAAACCCATGCTCTTTGCTTTTTGGCAGGAGAGAAGACGATTTTTACCGATGAAAATTCCAGCCTGAGGAATGTTTTGGGCGACCATAAATGGTTCATCACCGGAATCCTCCCAAGGAGCGAGAATGTTTTTTCCGTCAGAAAGAATGCCTCCGCTCTTTTCCCATCTCCCTTTATACCCACGGGAGATCAGGGCAGGTTTGAAGCCGTGTTTAATGAGATAGGTTATCAGATTTATGACTAATGGCGTTTTTTCTGTCCCCCCAAAGGCGATGCTTCCCACGCTGATAACGGACAAAGGCGCTTTTTTTGGTGTTGATATTTTCTTTTTGTAAAACCAATTTTTAATCTGGCATCCTGAACGGTTGAAAAGAGAAAGAAGGAATAAGAGAAATTTCATCCTCTGGGGAATATACTATATTCGTTTTTCTCTTTCAAGAAGTCATTTATGAGCGCTGCGCATTGGAAGCATCTCCAAATCCATGATTGGAGAAGGTTTTGGAAATAGCCTGGCTCCCTTCAGATTTTTAACGCCATTCTCCATTCGCTCTTCTCTGCGGCTCCGTAACTCGCTCCGCTCAGACATACTCGCCGCCCTACTCCGTAGGGTTCTCTGCTTGGCGATGGCTGTATGGTGAAAAACCGTGAGAAAGGCTGAGCGGGCATGGTTTCTCTCCGGGGGAGAGGAGAGCGAAGCCTTGATCCGAGTTGCTTTTGACTCGCTGGGGCAAAAGCAACGTGTTTTGGAATCATATAGCCTGAGCCTTTCTTCAATGGTCGCTGCAGCTATTTCCCAAAACCTTTGTCCTAAACATAGGAACCAGTTATTACGGAAATGGAGATGCTTACAAGCACATTTTTGCTTTGACTTTTTTCTTTGTCCTATGTTAGTTTTTGCTTTCTATTCAAAACATAAGATGAGTATTTTGGCATAATGCTCGTTCATCACAAGGATAAAGGAGGATATGATATGAAAAAAGGAATATTTTCGTCTAGGTTTCTATTGGTTCTGTGTATGGGATTGGCCCTAAGCCTTTTCCTCGGTGCGAAAAAAACAAAGAAAGAACCTGAACCTCTTCTCAAAGAATCAATCCTTGACGGGCTGAGATGGAGATGTATCGGCCCGTCCAACATGGGAGGACGGATTGATGATTTTGCTGTTGTGGAAAGCAACCCTAAAATTATTTATGCAGGGACTGCCTCAGGAGGAGTGTGGAAGACCACCAATAACGGCGTAACCTGGGAACCCATTTTCGACGACCAGATTACGAGCACCATCGGCGATGTGACCGTGGCGCCTTCCAATCCGGGTATAATCTGGGTTGGCACTGGAGAACCGAAAAATCGTCAGAGTTCTTCCTGGGGAGACGGGATTTATAAATCTACTGATAGCGGCAGGACATGGAAAAATATGGGGCTTCGTGATACCCATCATATTGGTCGTGTTGTCATCCATCCGACCAATCCGGATATTGTTTATGTTGCAGCCTTGGGTCATCTCTGGGGTCCGAACAAAGAAAGGGGCTTGTTTAGAACCATGGATGGCGGAAAAACCTGGAGCAATACTAAGTTTATTGATGAGAATACAGGATTTGTGGATGTTGTCCTGGATCATGAGAATCCAAATGTTCTGTATGCAGCAGCTTATCAGAGGCGCCGCCGCGGCTGGGGTTTTAACGGAGGAGGACCTGGCAGTGGTCTTTACAAGACGACCGACGGCGGAGAAACATGGGCCCGTCTGACAAATGGACTGCCTTCAGGAAACACAGGACGTATCGGAATAGATATTTACAGCAGTAGCCCCAATGTTGTTTATGCCGTTATCGAACACAAACAAGGTGGAGTTTTTCGCTCTGAAGATAAAGGCTTGACATGGAAAAAGATGTCGAACACCAATCCTCGGCCGATGTATTACAGCCAGATCCGGATTGATCCGAACAATGACCAGAGGATCTGGGTTCTCGGGGCTTCTATGTATGTCTCGGAGGACGGGGGGAAGTCTTTCAGCACTAATTATGTAGGGGGAGTACATGGAGACCATCATGCCATGTGGATTAATCCTTCCGATTCCAATCACATGGTACTGGGCTCAGATGGAGGGATTTATTTTTCTTATGATCGCGGCAAAGCCTGGGATTTTGTCAATACGCTCCCTCTTGGACAGTTTTACGAAATAGGTTTTGACATGCGTGATCCTTATTATATCTACGGAGGATTGCAGGATAACGGAAGCTGGGGAGCTCCCAGCTCAACCTTAAATAGACTTGGAGTTTCCAACGAAGACTGGGTCAGAATTGGGGGTGGAGATGGATTTTATACTCAAGTCGATCCCGAAGACAACAACACCATCTATGCAGAATCCCAGAATGGGAATCTTTTCAGGTTTGACGTGAGGACAGGAGAAGACAAGTCCATAAGGCCTGAACCTAATGATGGGAAAGAGCGTTACAGGTTTAACTGGAATTCTCCGATTTTGATATCCCCCCATGATTCCAAAACAATCTATTACGGCGGAAACAAACTCTTTAAGTCCGGGGATAGAGGAGAGACATGGGAAGCCACGATTGATCTGACAACTCAGCAGGATAGAGAAAAGCTTCCACTTATGGGCGTGCTTCCAGACGAAGACACCCTTTCCCGACACGACGGCACTTCCTATTACGGCGATATCACAACGGTTTCTGAGTCCCCTCTTAAAGAAGGTCTCATCTATGCAGGCACAGATGACGGTAACCTCCAGGTCTCCCGCGATGGCGGGAAGAATTGGAAGAATGTGATCAGCAAAGTTCCCCTGATGCCCAAATATACCTATGTCACCAGGGTTGTAGCTTCCCGCTTTAAAGAAGGGACAGCCTATGCCACATTTGACGGCCACCGCAATAATGATTTTAAAGCCTATGTCTTCACGACAACCGATTATGGAGAAAGCTGGAAGAATATCTCAAGCAATCTGCCTCAAGGCGGAATTGTCAATGTCATAAGAGAGCATCATCGGAATCCCAATCTTCTTTTTATCGGAACAGAAAGAGGTGCCTACTTCTCTATTGATAGGGGAAAGAAGTGGATGAAATTTAAGAGCAACTTCCCCACCGTTCCCGTTGATGACATTGCCATTCATCCTCGAGAGAATGACCTGATTTTCGGCACCCATGGCCGGAGTGTATGGATTTTAGATGATATCACTCCCTTAGAGCAGCTTGCAAAAGATACCTTGGCCTCTTCCGCTTATCTTTTTGACATCCGTAAAGCAACAATCTTTAATTCTTACAACCATAAGGGAGATCTTGGTCACAAATTTTTCGTCGCTCAAAATCCGCCTTTTGGGGCTACGATAAGCTACTACCTGAAAGAGGAAGCGAAAGAAGACGCAAAAATAGCTATACAAGACAGCCAAGGGCAGCAAATAAGGGAGCTCAAAGGTCAGAAAAATGCTGGAATCAATCGCCTTGTCTGGGATATGAGGTATGAGCCTCCTGAAGCTCTTGGAGAGGATAGGATTAGCCGTCGCTTCAGAGCTCGAGGGCCCTTTGTTCTTCCCGGAGAATATAAGGTGACGTTGAAAACAGCGGGTCAGGAGATGACAAAGATTGTTAAGGTTGAGGGAGACCCCAGGATCGATATTTCCTTCGAGGACAGAAAAGCCCAGCATGATGCCCTGATGAGCATTTATAAGCTGTCCCCTGCTATTTCAGAAGCGACCCGTGCTTCAGATAGTATAAGAAAGGAGATAAAAAAGCAGGAAAGCGCTCTACAAAAGATACCTGGCGTCCCCGCGGCAATTCATGAGTCGATTAAAGCTATCTCCATAGAGATCGATGATATTCGGCTAAAGTTAGCCGGAGACCCGGGATTAGGTTATGGGGGGATGCGCCTTTCAGTCAGGGGGCGGCTCCGCATGACTGGAAGGTCTATCGGAGGATATACAGGTGCCCCTTCTGAACATCATGTTCAGCAGATAAGGAAAAATTCTGAAGAGTTAAAGACACTTATTGAGAGGATAAACAAGATAATAGAGGTAGATATCCCCAAGCTGAATGAGTTGATGAACAAAAACAATATTCCCCGTATCGTTGTTGGGAAAAAAATAAAAATTAGCTAGACTTGCTGGATGACTGAACTTGCTGGACAGCTAGATTAGCTGAGCCAAATAATTATCTTTTGGGGCAAAGAGCATAAAGTAAAGCGGACAAAGATAATAGGAGTTGGCCTGATTCATCAGATCCAGGCTGGTTGATGAACGCTCGAAGCTGGCCGATACCGAAAAGACATAAGGTTCTTTTCCTATACTTTTTGATTTCTCATAATATTTGCACCTATTGAGAGAAAAAAGGAGGATCGAGATTATAAGAAAGGTGGCAGGAATCTTTCTTATTATGCAGATGGCATTTGTCTCTTTCAGCTGCAAGAGGGAGACACAGGTCGGGGGGATCGAACTCGAGGTGAGCTTTTCTGAAGCGACTTTATCAGATGATCTGATTACTGATATCCAGTATAGATGGAAGACGAAGAAGGACTTTGTAGAGGTAAAAGAAGACTACCATGCCTATGTGCATTTTTGGCATAGATATAACCTTCTTTTCTACGATAATCATTCCCCGGAAATTCCAACATCTCAATGGGAGCCGGAAAAGGAATACACTTATTCACGAAGAATATATATTCCTACCTTTATTGATAAGTCTGACCCTGCGTTCAAGGGAAAAGGTACCTTGAGATTGTCTATCGGATTGAACTCTCCTTATGATAGGTCAGGGAAACTGCCAAAGCCTCTTTTTGATAAAAAGTTAAAGTTTTTACCTGCTCCCGCCGATACTCCCAAAATCAGATACGAAGATGGATGGTATGATTTAGAGATAAGCCCGAAGACTTCTCTTAAAAGGTGGAGATGGACAGCCAATGAAGCTAGATGCAAGATTGATAATCCTCGCCAGGATGCTCTGCTGTTTATAAAAGGAGGGGTGAATCTGGGAGTATTGAATAATCAAAAAGTCATCTTCAAAGTCAACGATTCGATTTTGGATGAGTTCATCCCAGAGGAAAGTCAATTCGAGAAATCATACAGGATAAAAAAAGATATGCTCGGCGAGGAAGATAAATTTTACCTCGTTATCTCTACAGATAAAACGTTTATCCCCAAGCAAGTTATCCTTCATTCTAAGGATGAGAGAGAGTTAGGGGTTCAGATTTCCTTTATTTATTTTAGATAGATAAACGGAAATGAAGGAGAACTCACTCTTTCTTTTTGAGATTTGCTGAGGGAAAGCGGCACACTCTAAAGAACTTACTCTTTTCTTATATTCTTGGCTTTCTTGTTAGGACTATCTTCTCTTTGTGGCTCCGGTCCTTGCCTGCTGATATTCTTTCCTGGCCCTGGCTTCCTCTTCCTTAGCTTTCTGAAGTCTCAGAGAAGTTTCGCTTATATTTTTCTGAATGTTTTCTCTGGAATCCATATCGTCCATGCTGTAAAATTCTTGCCATAGACCGTTCATCCTCGTGGTTAATAAACCTACTTGCTCTCTTGCGCTCTTCCATTTCTGCTCGAATTCATCTGGTGTACTCTTTTGAGGCTCCGCTCTGTCTGGGCTTCTAGCATCTGATGAACTGGGTTTGGCTCTTGATGGCTCCGCCTTATCTTGTGCAGACATCTCAGATGAGGATCCTGCCCTTGCGCTTCCTTCTGGGGAGCCTGCTTGTCTTGAAGTGGTAAGAGCCGGCCCTCTTTTAATGTTTGACAGATCAGCATTGGTGACAACTGTCTTTTCTTGATTCTTTAGTTTTTCTCTTCTTTCTTTTTCCTTTTTGGCTAACTCAACCAAGCTTTGAGAGGAAAGGACAGTGGTAAGGAATAAAGGGAGAGAAATTCCTACGATAATTTTTTTAAAACTCATTTTTCCTTCTCTTTAAAATTTATTTTATACATCAGAACTTTTTATGTCAATCAAACGAATAACTAGCGCTCGCCAAGAATTACTGGCTCTTTCACACCTCTATTTGGCAATAAATACCGTAGGGGATTCATTATTGCCGCAAATATAAGGTAATAAAAACCCCGATATAAGTAAATACCCCTTTGAGATGATTTGGGGAATGATTTATTTCCCTTTTTTCCTCACCTAAAAAGATGACCTATCCTCACCATTTCAGTTTACCTGATTTATTCATAAATTAGGCCGACACCAATATTTATTTTCATTGATATCTACTAGTTACGCTGATTTCACCTCTAGCAGAACATTCAATCGGTCTCAAATGCGTTTCTTTTAATTATATGTCGGCATAATTTACCCTTCGGGCGGGCCGATTTGACGACCTGTGCTATGATAAAATTGTCATCGCGAGCGAAGCGTGGCGATCTCAAGATGATTCGCCAAAGGCATGAGATTGCCGCGTCGCTTCGCTCCTCGCAACGACGTCTGCTTCGTTACAGGGCATTTGCGGTGAAGAACCACAGCCGCATACCCTGTGCCTCGCATCCGACGACATATATTTTAAATAACATCGTCGTTGCGAGCGGAGCGTGGCAATCTGAGTAAAAAAAGGGGACAGGTTACTTTTTCTATAAGAAACAGGACAGCTCTAGGGTCAGGCCTTGCCATCGAGAAAAGATATTTTCCGCACTCTTGCCCCTGTGGCATTCCCTCGGATAAGGCCTGACGCCAAAAGGCCCATCAGAAAAAGTAGCCTGTCCCCTTTTTACTGAGCTGTCCGAATAAAAATTGTCCGCCCATCTGAGGAGATTTCTACTGCTCCATGAACATCGGTGCGGAAGACTTTGGCTCCTATCTTTTTGTATCTTTCTAAAATTTCTTGATCTGGAAAGCCGTACCTATTGCCCTCGCCTACGGAGATCACAACGATTTCGGGAGATACCCTGTCGAGAAACGCTTCGGTGCTTGAAGATGGGCTTCCGTGGTGAGGAGATTTGAGCACCTGACTCTTGATTTGTCCGGAGCTTTCTAAAATCTTTTTTTCAGCATCCATGCCGATATCGCCTGGGAGAAGAAGTGAAATTTGATTGTAGGAGAGTCTGAGCACAAGAGAGTGGTCATTGCTTATAGTGTAAACATAAGGCTCTCCTTTTTCAGGATGAAGAACTTCGATTCTCACCTTTCTTTCTTGATGGAAGTAGCCACGGAAACGCCTTTTACGAGAGACAGATGAAGAGAGCGATCCTTTGAATTCCGTGTATGGATCACTTTCCAAGGGGCTGAAAGTTTCCCAGTATTCACCTATTTTAAAATTTCTGGCAACTGCTTTTAAGCCGTTTAGATGATCGGGATGCGCATGGGTTAAAACCAGGTAATCAATTCTTTTTATTCCTTTCTCCCAAAGGAAAGGAGAAACTACTTGTTCGCCTGTATCAAAAGTTCCCTCTGGATGACCGCCTCCATCGATAAGCATTTTTTTGCGGCCGGGAAATTCAACCAATATAGACTCCCCCTGTCCGACATCGATAAAAGTGAGTTTAAGGTTTTTGGATAAGGAGGGAAAAGGATAGGATATAAGAACAGTAAAGAAGACAAGAAAAAGGACGATAAGGACCAATTTTTGGCTCCTTATTTTGGAAGGCAGGAGCAAAAGAAGCAAAAAAAGGAAATAGCCGATTATGGTGAAGAGATGGGGTGTGGGTATTCGGTAGGAAATGAAAGAGACCTTATCAAAGAGATATGAACAACTGATGAGAAGGTTTATGAAAGACTCCATACCTTTGGCGAGAAATTGGGACAGGAAAGAGCTTGCGAAGGAAAGGGGAAGGAATATATAACCGCCGGCCATGATCAGCCCTACCAGAGGTAGGGCGGCATAGTTAAGGATAAGAGAGGAGAAAGTCACCCTGTTGAAAGAGCCGGCAATAAAAGGAAAAACTCCGAGTTGGGCTGTAAGGGAGAGAACAAGGATCTCGCTGATTCTGAAAGGAAGGCGGGGGAAGTATTTAATGATCCTGGGAAAAAAGAGAATGATGGAAAAGGTGGCAGCAAAAGTAAGCTGGAAACCTACATTAAACAGGCTAAAGGGATTGAAAACAAGAAGGATAAAGGCGCTGATGGAGATCGTGTTGATGAGGTTGACATTCCTCCAGATGAGTTTCCCCAAAAGAAATGCCACAGCCATTATTGTAGCCCTCATTACAGAAGGCCTGCCTTCCACCAAGAAGGCATAAAAAACGAGAAAGATAATCACGAACAGATAAGAGAGGCGTGTGGGCACTCTCGAAAGCTTCAAAAGAGAGAAAAGAAAGAAGGAAATAATTGCAATATGAGCTCCAGAAATAGCAAAAAGATGATAAATTCCCGCCTTTTGGAGAGACCGGGTGATAGAAGGATCCATTCTTGATCTTTCACCTAAGAGGAGCGCTTCAAGAATAGCTCCCTGAGGAGAAAGTGCGCTTGTTTCAGAGGAAAAGTAATTTTCGATTTTTTGCTGCAGTTTTTGGCGAATAACAGATACTAGATGTAAGGGAGAATACTTTTTTCCGGATTCTAATCTTTCTACAAGAAGCGCGCTTTTGGAAAAGGCCCTGTTGTGGATGTTCTGGCTTTTGAGATATGCATTCAAGGAAGATGCTTTAAAGTTTCTATAGCCTCTAGAAGAAAGAAGACGGGCAGAAACCTTGATCTTATCATGGATAAAAAGGTTGAGAGAGGAGGAAGACTCTGAGGAATGAGGCACTGTGATCCTAAGATTCCCTCGGATTTTTTCCTCTTTATTCTCGTAAAAAACTTTTTTCACCTTTATGAAGAGAAAGTCCTTATCAGATCCTCGAGAGGGAGATTTGTACAAAGTGCCGTAAAAATCGGCATAATTTGAGAGCTTTAGCCTCTGAAGAGAATTTCCTTCGAAATCTCTATCGGAGAAAGAATAGAGACTTGCACCGAGAAGAAAAGTAGAGAGGAGAATAAAAAGGAAAGAGCGCCTTTCTTTTCTGAGGATAAAGAAGAGCCAGGCACAGGCGAGAGATGCCATCAAGGATAAGATCCAAGTTGGCAAGGAAAAGGAGAGAAAAGAAGATAATAAAATTCCTGATGCCAGCGATAAAGCCAGGAAGAGAAACGGAAAAAGCATCGGTTTAATGAAGACTAAGGTGAATATGATTCAAGATGGCCCTGACGCTCGAGACAATCCAAGAGAAGGTGGCACATAATTTTGATACCCAGGGTTATGCTCCCTTCATCAGGATTAAAATAAGGGTTGTGAAGGGGAGCCATGGTTTCTTGTTCGGGATTTTTAACACCCAAGAAAAAATAGAAGCCTGGAATTTCCCGGCAGTAATACGAGAAATCCTCGGCTACCATCTGGGGAGCTAGCTCTTTGACGTGCTCTTCCCCCAGGGCTTTTATAAGAGTGGGGAGCATGATTTTTGCCAATTCTGGATGGTTATATAGAGAGGGGGCGCCATTTCTATAGCTAAAGGTGTAGTCTGCTCCGAACGAATGGGTGATTCCTTTTATTATATCTTCCATCAATTGTGGAATTTTTTTCCTGTTTCTGTCACTCAGAGTCCTCACCGTCCCCTCAAGAATAACTTTTTCAGCAATAATATTAGATCTTGTCCCTCCATTGATCTTTCCGATAGTCAACACAGCAGGGTCAGTGGGATTGGTCGTGCGGCTGATAACAGATTGGAGACTTACCACTATATTAGAAGCCAGGGCAATGGAATCGATTCCCTCGTGAGGCCGAGCTCCATGAGAGCTTTTTCCTTTGATGATGATTTGAAACCAGTCTGAGCTTGCCATCATATGACCAGGGATAAAGTATGCTTTTCCCAGATCTTCAGGCCAAACGTGAAGCCCAAAAATCGCTCCAACGGAAGGCTCTTGCAGAACGCCTTCTTTTATCATCAGACTCGCCCCGCCTTCCTCGCCGGGAGGGGGCCCCTCTTCGGCAGGTTGAAAAATAAATTTGATGTTGCCTTTGATTTTGTCTTTCAGCCCAGTCAGGACCATGGCTGCGCCCAGAGCGATGGATGTATGGACATCGTGACCGCAGGCGTGCATGATTCCTGGATTTAGAGATTTAAAAGGAACATCTGTCAATTCCTGGATGGGTAAAGCATCCATATCTGCCCTTATGCCCACTGTGGCTCCTTGCTGAGAGCCGCGGAGCAAAGCCACCACACCAGTTTTGGCGACTCCTTTTTTGACTTCCAGACCTAAGGATATGAGCTTAGCACTCACGAGCTTAGCCGTTTCATACTCACGATTGCTTAGTTCTGGGTTCATGTGTAAGAAGCGTCGTATTTTTATGATTTCTCGGCTATGTTTTTGGATTTCTTTTTCTATCCGAAGTGCTGTGGTTTTATCAACTGTGAGGCCTTTTAGGGGAAAAAGAAGCAGGACAAACGAGAAGAATAAAATTTTATACCTGAGATTCCCTTGCATGGATTTATCTTAGATTTGCTGCAAGGTAATGTCAAGAAATCATATGAACGGGAAAGCATCTCCATTCTAGTTATTAGAAGATGTTTTGGAAAACAGCCTCGCTCCCAATCAGATTTTCAACGCCATTCTCCATTCGCTCTTCTCGGCGGCTGCGTAACTCGCGCCGCTCAAACATACTCGCCGCCCGACTGCGTCGGGTTCCCTCGAAGAGCGAATTCCGAAGGCTAAATCTTCTATGGTCGCTGTGGCTATTTCCCAAAACATATGTCTTAGCGATCAGATATAATGGATTTTTAGATGCCTGCTATGAGAAGGATGAGGTGGCTCAGAAGGCGATTGTTTCCTTAAAAGTGCCGTAAGCCTCTTTGAGGACGGAAGATATTTCCCCGAGAGTGGCCATTGCTTTTACAGCATTCATTATATAAGGAAGAAGATTCTTTTCAGCCTCAAGCGCCTCTCTTAATGCCTGCAGCTGCTTTTGCACATGTTCTGCTGACCTTTTATCTTTTAAGAGATCGAGTTTTTTTATCTGAGCTTTTTCTAACTTTTTTGGAGGATAGTAGAGCCTAAAGTGAATTTTTTCTTCCTTATTTTTGTACTCGTTAAGACCAACGATAATCTGTTCTTTGCTTTCAATTTGTTTTTGATATTTATAGGCACTTTCTTGAATTTCCTTCTGAATAAACCCTTTTTCAATAGCGGCAAGCATTCCTCCCCATTCTTCTATTTTCTGGAGATATTCCACTACTTTTTCCTCAATCTGGTTAGTCAAGCTCTCGATAAAATAAGAGCATCCTAAAGGATCTACTGTATTAGCCACTCCACTTTCGTGGGCAATGATTTGTTGTGTCCGGAGCGCTATTTGGACCGATTCCTCGCTGGGGAGAGCCAGGGCCTCGTCCCTGGAGTTTGTGTGAAGAGATTGTGTGCCTCCCAAGATTGCGGCTAAAGCTTGAAGGGTGATCCTGATAACGTTGTTTTCAGGCTGTTGGGCTAAAAGAGCCACTCCGCTTGTCTGGGTGTGGAACCTGAATTTCCAGGAGAGAGGATTTTTCGCCTTATATTTTTCTCTCATGAGCTTGGCCCATATTCGCCTTGCGGCGCGAAACTTGGCAATCTCTTCAAAGAAGTTATTATGGGATGCCAGAAAAAAAGAAAGGCGAGGGGCGAAGGCGTCCACCTCAAGGCCTGTTTTTTGGGCAGCCTCGATATAGGTGATAGCATTAGCCAAGGTGAAAGCCAGTTCCTGAACAGCCGTAGCTCCCGCTTCTCTGATATGGTAGCCGCTGATGCTCATCGTGTTCCATTGAGGAACATTTTTTTGGCAGAAGGCAAGAATGTCTGTGATGATTTTAAGAGAAGCACGAGGAGGGTATATATAGGTTCCTCGCGCGATATATTCTTTGAGAATATCGTTTTGGATTGTCCCTGAGAGCTTGCTCCATTCAACTCCCTTCTTTTCAGCTAAGGCTAAATACATGGCGAGAATAATGGCTGCTGTGGAGTTGATTGTCATGGAAACGCTGACTTTATCGAGAGGAATGTGGTTGAAAAGTATTTCCATATCATCGAGGGAGTCGATAGCCACTCCGACTTTGCCCACTTCCCCTCTGGCCAGAGGATGATCCGAATCAAAACCCAGCTGGGTTGGAAGATCAAAAGCCACACTTAGTCCTGTCTGGCCTTGGGAGAGGAGAAAGCGGTATCTTCTGTTGGACTCTTCCGCTGTTCCAAAACCAGCATACTGGCGCATAGTCCACAGCTTTCCCCTGTACATGGTTGGATAAATTCCCCGGGTAAAAGGATATTTACCGGGATCACCCAGATCCCGGGAAGAGTTGAAGTTAGTTAGATCTTTTTCGCTGTAGATTTTTTTAATTTCAATCTGGGAGGGAGTTAAAAATTTATCTTTTCTTTCTTTATCTGAGGCCATAATCCGCTCAGACTTCTATAGTAATCTTCTCTTCATAAAGGCCTTGGCAAAAAGTTCTTTTCATGATTAAACATATGTTTTCAATACCGAATTCTGCTTCCAATCAGGAGACGTACCTGGCGAACACTTGCGAGCCTGCATAGGTTCCTTTGTCTTTTAGCTCCTCTTCTATCTCCAAGAGCCGATTGTACTTGGCCACTCTTTCGCTTCGGCTCAAAGAGCCTGTTTTTATCTGGCCGGAGTCAACGGCGACACTTAAATCTGCGATGAAAGTATCTTCGGTCTCTCCGGAACGGTGGGATATCACGGTGGAATATTCTTTCTCGTGTGCATATCTGATTGTCTCTAGTGTCTCGCTCAGGGTGCCTATTTGGTTCAACTTGATCAGGATTGAGTTTCCTATCTTCATCTCCACGCCCTTTTTGAACCTCTCCAGGTTGGTGACAAAAATATCATCACCTACAATCTGGATTCTATGGCCAAGCTCTTCTGTCATGAGAGTCCAGCCTTTCCAATCATCCTCTGCAAAGCCGTCTTCTATGGAGATAATGGGATATTTTTGAACCAAAGACTCGTAAAAATTAATCATCTCATCAGATGATCTTTTCGAACCATCCGACTTCTTAAAGAAGTATTTCTTGTCGGTGAAGAATTCAGAGGCAGCCACGTCAATAGCGAGAAAGATATCCTTGCCGGGTTTGTAGCCTGCCTTTTGGATGCTTTCGAGGATCAATTCAAGGGCTTCTTCGTTGGATTTCAGATTCGGGGCAAATCCTCCCTCGTCTCCAACGGCAGTGCTGTAATCTTTTTTTTGGAGGATTTTTTTTAGGTGATGAAAAACTTCTGCGCTCATTCTGATGGCTTCAGAGAAATTGGGGCTTCCTGTGGGAACGATCATGAACTCCTGAATATCGACGTTGTTATCGGCATGAGAGCCGCCGTTTAGGATGTTGATCAGAGGAACGGGTAGTCGATAGGTTTCTTTTTTCCCCAGGTAGCTATAAAGAGGTAAGCTCATGGCCTGTGAGGCAGCATGGGCGGTGGCCATGGAAACTGACAGGATGGCGTTAGCCCCCAATTTTTTTTTGGAGGGCGTTCCATCAAGTTGAATAAGGCGCTTATCTATCTCCTCTTGCTCAAGAGCATCTAAGCCTATAATTTGAGGCGCAATGATCTCTTTAACATTGGCGACTGCTTTAAGAACCCCTTTTCCAAAATAACGAGAGAGATTTCCATCTCTTAATTCCAACGCTTCATGCGTGCCCGTTGAAGCTCCAGAAGGAACAGCTGCCTTTCCTACCGTTCCTGAACTGAGGATAACCTCGGTGCTTATAGTAGGATTTCCCCTTGAATCTAAAATCTCTCTGGCTCTGATTGCAGTTATCGCTGTTTTTGCCATCATGGAATTAGACGGGGTTTTTATAGATGTATGGGTATTTTTGCCGAGAAAAAACTGCTTCTAAGTTGATCAAGAGAAGAGGTTATCTTTTCCCTTCTTCCTCCTTAGGAGCCTCATCTTTCTTTTTAAAGATTCCTTCCTGCTTCCTCTCAGCAAACTCTTTTAAAGTATCGAGTCCTTCAGAGGTTTTTTCTTTTACGATCTTCATTCCTCTTTCAGCCTCTTTGGCGATTTTTTCATAACTTTCTTTAGCTTTCTCTCCTGTTTTAACAGCTGTTTCCCCGATTTTCTTCCTTGTTTCTGTTCCGCTTGCAGGAGCAAAAAGGACGCCCAGGATAAAGCCTGCAGCTGACCCGATAAGAAATGAGAAGGTGATTTCAAAGAAGCTCGCACCTCTATCGTTTGACATTTTTACCTCCTTTTTTTTTTCATTTGTCGCCAACCAAATCGAAGAATGGGAAATAAATAAGGCCAGTATTTGGAGGAGGGCTTAAAGACTCTTGCAGTTAAGAGCCAGGCGATATCAGATATTCTGGCAGCAGTTGTTTTTGTGGCTTCGAGCACAGGGGTTAAATCATCTATTTTTGCGTTCACTTTTTTGTCTGTTTCCTTCAAATTCTCGATTAGATCCCTTATTTCAACCAGAGTTTCTTCACCCTCTTTGGCTGTTTTTCGAAGCTGGACAATGAGAGCGACAAGGAAAGCGACAGATACAACAATGCAAATTGTTATCACTAGAAATAAAAACTGGTTTAAGGTTAACGACATTGCAGTTATTAATAGATAAAATAAAATCTATGCTTTGTCAAATGAAAAAGAATTACCATAAGCATCTTTTTTTCCGTGATTGCAAGTAAACGATCAGGCTGGGTGTTTCGAAAACACGCGGGATTTCCCCAGCGAGGAAATCCCGCTCGGATACAGGCTTCGCTCTCCTCTTCTTATTGGAGAGATTGCTTCGTCGCTTCGCTCCTCGCAACGCCCGCTCAGCCTTTCTCACGGTTTTCTCAATCACCCAGCCTGATCAATGTTTGTGGTTTTTCCAGCCCGTCTATTTCCAGGAAAAAAAGATGCTTCCAGAGTTACCCTAGCATTTCTTTTTCCGTGATAGGGGGAGGGCTCGATAAATCAAGCCCCTCTTATTTCCAGAGGACTTTATGAATGTCGTGAAGATTGTATTTCTTTTCGATTTTTCCCAGAATTTGACTATAATTTTCTTCTTTTTTAGATTCGAGCATCTGTTCCCAATCTTTAAAAAGTGAAGAGGGGATAAACTCATGTTCTTTTTTTAGCAACCGGCTTATTCCTTTAAGAGCCTGCCAGTGTGTAATCGTTAAAAGAGCCAAGTAGCCAAAAAAAACGTTCGGTCCAGGGAGGATAACCGCCAATCCGCTGATGGGGAGAAGCAGAGCTTCTCCGGTGAGCATGAAAATGTGCTTTGTTCTTTGTTTCTGGAGGAAGAAATAAAATTTGATTTTTAGTCTTTTCTTATCCAGTCGGCCTGAGTGAAAAACCTGGATTTTCTTCTCCTCTAGTTTCAGGACTCTTCCGAAAGCCTGTTCTTGCCTGAGAACTCTTTGAGGCAAGAGCATAAGCTTCTTTTTAGCCAATTCCCAGATCTTTTTCCAGCGAGAGGACTTGACTTTGATTTGACTGAAGGTTTCAGAAGAAAAATATCTGTATTTCCGCGAGTAGTCTCGAACGAAGAAGAATTTCATGAGCGTGCTTCATTTTAACATTTCTCTGGGATAATAGACAAGATTTGCTCAGCTCTCGCAAGCATTTCCATTTCGTTATTGGGGAAGGTTTTGGGAAATAACGTGGCTCCCCTTCAGATTTTTGACGCCATTCTCAATTCGCTCTTCTCGGCGGCTCCGTAACTCGCTTCGCTCAGACATACTCGCCGCCCGACTGTGTCGGATTCCCTAGCTTGGCGAGGGCTGTATGGTGAAAAAACCGTGAGAACGGCTGAGCGGGCGTTGCGAGGAGCGAAGCGACGAAGCAATCTCTCCAATAAGGAGAGGAGAGCGAAGCCTTGAGAATAAATGGGGCCTGGCCCCATTTTTTGTATGAGAATGTCCTCTTTCTTACAAAATGGGGCCTGGCCCCATTTATTCCCTGGGGCAAAAGCAACGTGTTTTAGAACCATACAGCCGGAGCCTTTCTTCAATGGTCGCCGTAGTTATTTCCCAAAACCTATACCTTAGCAATTAGCGATACCGGATATGGAGATGCTTCTTTTTTATCTTCGCTGGCTGAGAAGATAGATGAAGAACGGAGCACCCACGACTGCAGTGATGATTCCGATGGGTAGCTCGCCCTGGAGAAGAGTGCGGGCCAGAAGATCCGAGTAGAGGAGAACGATTCCACCTGTTAGAGAGGAAAAGAGGAAGAGATGCCTGTGATCAGGCCCTATGAGAATACGAATCCCATGGGGAACAATAAGGCCGACAAAGCCGATAATTCCGCTGACAGAGACAGATGAAGCAGCGAGGAACGTGGAAATAGCCAGGAAGATTTTCCTGACGCTATTAACCGGACAACCCAATGATTGGGCAACATCATCCCCCAAAACCAGGAGGTTCATATCCCTGGCTAGCCACTGAGCGATGATAAAACAAAGAAAAAAGTAAGGGGCGACAGCAGTTATTTGATTCCAATCAGAAAGAGCAAAGCTTCCCAGGAGCCAGAAAACAGCCTGCTCGAAGGAGTCTGCTTTTAGGAATATCAGAAAGGACGTTAGAGCTGAGGCAAGAGCCCCGGCGGCAATTCCTGTCAGGAGCAGAGTCTCAACCTTAAAAACACCTTTTCTTTGGGAGAGGAGATAGACAAGAGAGACAATGGCAAATCCTGAGACAAAGGCAAAAATACTCTGAAGAGAGAAACCGATGATTCGTATGTTTAGTCCAAGATAAATACAGAGGACAGCCCCGAAGGAAGCTCCAGAGGAGACGCCGACAACAAACGGACCAGCCATTGGGTTTTGGAAGTATCCTTGGAGGATTGCCCCGGAAAGCGAGAGGCTAGCTCCTACCAGGAAAGCTAAGAGTGCCCGGGAAAGCCTGAGGTCAATGAAGATTGTCCTAAATGTGCTATCGTTATTGATGATAAGATTCCATAAATCATTGAAATTCGTCTCAACAGGCCCTTCAAGAAGAGAAATCAAGAAACCCGTAACAAGAAGGATAAGAAGAACAAGGAGAAGCCTGAGTTTTTTCGTCCTTGATTTCAACGCTCTTCCTTAAAAAATTGAGGATGGAGGATTCGAGCCAGTTCTTCAAGAGCATCTATAAGGCGAGGACCTGGCCTGGCGGCAAGGTTTTCATCTAGAAAATAAATTCTGTCTGTTTCAACGGCCTTGATTCCCTTTAGATGAGTTTCATTTTTTATCCAATCTTTGACGTTAGAGAATTCTCTTTGTGATTTGGATAAGGTGATGATGACTTCAGGATTATCATGGATGAGTTGTTCGCGATTGTAGTGAAGCCATTTCCTAGGTATGTTTCCGGCAATATTCACTCCCCTGGCTTTTTCGACAAGGTCGTTAAGGAAACTCCCTTTTCCGCAGGTCCAGAGACCAGTTCCATGGATAGAGAGAAAGACTCTTGGCTCATGCTGCACATTTCGAAGTGCTGCCTGAGTTTTGTTGTATTTTTTTTTCAGAGATTCTACAAGGATTTCTGCCTTTTTTTCCTTTTGGGTGATTGTTCCTATTTTCTCGATGATGATGAATACTGTTTCAAGATTTGTTCCTATTTCTAAAACAAACAAAGGAACGTGGAGACCCCTGAGGCGCTCGATGATTCTGAGAGGATTTCCTCGAAAGCCTATGATTAAATCAGGTTTCAGGGCGATTATCTTTTCTAGATTAAGGTCAATCATCCCCCCGATTTTTTCTTTCTTCAACGCCTTCTCCGGAAAATCGCAATAGCGCGTAACTCCGACAACTTTTTCCCCTAAATCCAGATCAAAAAGAATCTCTGTGATGTTGGGAGCCAGGGAAATGATTCTTTGAGGAGGAGAAGTTAAAATATAAGGGAAATCCAGATCGTCCTTTATTATTTTCTGCTGGTCCCCAAAGAGAACAGCATTAAGCGAAAATAGCAGAAAAACTACAAGCATTTTTTTCGAGTTCACGACTTCTCCCCTTTTTTAGGGATTAAAGATATTTCAGGGAGCTTTGAGTGGATATTTTCTCTTATTTCCACATCTGCCTCGAAAACTTCTTTGATGTTCTCCTTTGTTATCAACTTTTCTGGTTCACCTAAGGCCTTAACCTTGCCCTCTTTTAGGAACATGAGTCTTTGAGAATAGGGAATAACAAGGTTAATGTTGTGCTCGGTGGAGAGGATGGTTTTGCCTTTCTCTTCTTGCAGGCGCTTAAGTATCTGATAAATCTCTACCTGGTAGCTTATGTCCAGATGGGAGCTGGGTTCATCGAGAAAAAGAAAGGGCGTATCCTGGGCTAATGCCCGAGCGATGAAGACTCTCTGGCGTTCACCACCGCTTAGATGAGCTATCTTTTTATCTTTTAGGTGGTCAATCTGGGCGAGGCTCATGACTTCCTCCACTATCCTGGAGTCTGAGGAAGAGATGTTTCCCAGACGGCCTTGATGAATGTACCTTCCCATAAGAATAGTTTCCATCACACTGAATTCAAAGGAGAAGCTGAATATCTGGGGAACATAAGCTATTTTTTTGGCGAGCTGCCGGGCTTTTAAAGAAAAGATATCTTCACCATCAACCGTGATTTGACCAGAAACATTCTTTAATAGTCCCTGGAGGGCTTTTATCAATGTGCTTTTACCTGAACCATTTCGTCCAAGAATAGAGAGGAACTCCCCATCTTTCAGAGAGAAGGAAATATTCTCCAAAACATACCCGTTTTCGTATCCTGCAGAAAGGTCTTTTACTTCGATAAGTGCCATTTTAAAAGGTAAGAAATTTAATTTTTTCGAAAGACAATGGGAAAAATATATAATTTCCCAACAATAATCAAGTCAATGCGGGATCAGACTTTCATCTAATTGGGGTCAGGTCTTGCTTTTTGCCTGTCTTAAAAATCTCATACAAACGCATTAAAATTTCATTACAAGGATGAAAGCGACACAGGTAACTCCTATCTTCAGGATGAGATTTTGCTATGCTCGCTTGCCCATTTATGAAAAGAGCGGGGCCGCTCACAGTCTAATGCATTAGTATAAATTGCGTTTGTATGAGCAAAGGCAAAAAGCAAGACCTGACCCCCTTGACTAGACCTGATAATCATCTAGAAGGGAAAACTACACGAAGGTTTATACACGTGGTAAAATTCAATAAAAAAAAGGAGGTTATCACGTGAAATATTTTGTTGGAAT
>Ga0307380_10002474_pt1 | contig 26332 bp, 21 predicted proteins | sample UN3MG_FD_202239 | JGI IMG/M metagenome (GOLD analysis project Ga0307380, IMG submission 202239) | Soil microbial communities from Risofladan, Vaasa, Finland - UN-3 | ecosystem: Environmental > Terrestrial > Soil > Coastal area > Acid sulfate soil | place: Finland: Risofladan, Vaasa | collected... | reverse complement strand
TTTTAGCAATTCTTACCTTACCCAAATATCTCAGCTTCATACTGTTCCTTCACAGCCTCAAGGCGTCTTTCAATCTCTTCTTTATATTCCTCCACTCAAAAGCTCTGCCTAATCATCACAACACAATCCCATTATTGGCCCCGATCAGCCTGCCTCGGCGGCGTGCGGCATAAGGCTGGCCTTCATTTTCATTTTAAAGATTGAATATAAGCCAATACCAGAGTTTGCTGATCAGGAAACAATCCCGCAAGATCACTTTGCATCTTCTCTCGAATCCAAATATCAATCTGCTCATTAACACGGGAAAAAGCCTGCTCGTCCAGAATCGAGAAGTCTCTATCAACTCATGTATAGAGGCGTTTTCTGGATTGGGTTGTAAAGGTATTCTCGCCATACAATAAATATGGCACATTTACTCCAGAAAGTCTAGATAATGCAATATATTGCAAGCAACACTCAAAAGGAACATACTTTTGACAATCGCTATAAATCAAGTAGTGGAGCGAGTTTGCGAGATTTCGCAGGCCCGCTCTTTTTTGTGTAGTTTGTCGCATATTCTCAATCTGTAACCTGGTTTGTCGACGATTTGTGACTATTTTTTCGACGGATCTCCCTCCCCGACGGCCTTATTCTCAAACTCAACTCGTTTTTCGAGGGTTGAAATGAAAAGAGATCCCCTGCATAACAAGTAAAAGTCCACAAGTCCAAATTCTTTGTCTCCTGTCATGAATAAAACCACGGGCTTAAAACGGAGATCGCAAGTTGGAATCTTGTCGGGCCCGCCATAACTTAATGCAATGTTGAAAATAATTAGGGGTAGGTTGCGTCGAGGCCTTGTCTTTTTGACATATTGCTCGCAAAGCCTTATTGTGGTTTAGACTAAGCAGCCCCAGACCTGAAGCACGGTATAACGACAACGGCCGAAAGACTAAGGGTTGTGCCTGTCAGGAGGATACTACGCCGTGAAGAGTCGCCCAATAGGCGTTCTCCTTCACCTCATCTTTGATGCGCGGGAACATGCCCACGATGACGAAGTCGGTTTGCTTGATGCTCTCGAACGCGAGTTTAAATGCTGCTTCTGGGCTGCTAACCCGACCGGCCGCCATGATTTTGAATGCGAAGCAGGGCTTTTTGGTCTGCCGAAACACTTTGTACATGCGCGGCGGATCGTCCTGCAGGTACACTTCGGAGGACATTTCCGGCAGTTCACCCCCCAACAGCTTGCGCAGTTCCTCGTCGGTGCGCCTTCGGTTGTAAACACAGCCAGCGTAAAAATCTACATCCCAGCCCTGTTCCTCTACCATTACGAGTACTTCGGGGATGTGACTCCCGACTCCAACCATCGTCACACCCAGGTCCCGCAACTTCTTGCAATAATCGCGGATAGTGTCCATCCGGCCGGCGCGAAATGCATTGTCGGTGCGCTCTCCTTGGACAAACACTGCCATCGGCTTTACGGCGTTGACCAATTCCGCCGGATCGTCTGTAGTACCCTGGCAGATCAAGTGCATTCGGCCACCCTTGGCCTGATACTGCTCCCAATCGGCCTGGGCGCGGTCCGAGTGAACATAATTAAAGGCGTTGATGCCATACTTCTCGCACTGCTGCAGGACTTCAACTACCTTCGCCGCTGTATACCATTCCTGCATCACATTACTCAGAATCTGGTTGTAATGAGCGTAACCATAGAACGGGTTGGTACCCAGGACCAACCGGCTGATCTCGACCTTGCCAAATTTCATTTTCGGCATTTTGATTTCCGAATCCGGCACCGAGGCAGCCTGGCCCTGTTTTCCCGGTACTTGCGCCGCTAACGAGGATGCGACACTGGCAAGTCCTGCTGTTAGAGCAGCGGATTGCAGAAACGTCCTTCGTGTGTATAACATTGAGTGATACTCCTCTCCTATGCATAAAGTGACTTCAGCCCAGACTGTACGTCGTCAGAGCATGTTGAACAGTTAACGTTTAATATTTAAATGCACTTTTAAGTAAATACAACTGATTTTTGAGCTCTCCTTTCCCGAGGATGAAGGAGATGAAAAAACGCAAGATCTAATCCCTGATTCCCCATATAGAGATTGAAAGTGGTTTTCTAAGACCTCCTAATGTATTAAATTACAAGGAAAAGCAAGCATTTAAGAGGTGCTGACTGGTTCAACTGAAGGGTGAAAGTTTAATGGTTGATTTCGATAGTAGTTTTAAGCTGGAATTTCATGGTTAAAAAGTAACTTCAGATGCAAGTATTCTTGCCTATCATATCGGTATCCAATCAGACTCTGAAAGAATCGTTGATACTCCCGATGAGAACGGATAATTTATTTTAGCAACAATGGAAATCTCTAGATGCAACTCGGGAAATACGAAAGATTTTGCTCAAAATCGAAAATGAAAGCTATATTTTCCTTATTCAATTTAATATGGTGAATGTCGGTAAAATGCTAAATGTCCATCATAATCTTACGACATAAAATTAATTCGTATGGTATGCTTGATAGGATGGAAGAAACTCATAAGTAATATCTGGCAATATCATCAATTTCTCCTCAGGAGGTGATTTGATGCAATCCAGGGGAAAAGTTTCTCGCAGGAACTTTATCAGGAGCACATCCGGAATTATAACGGGGGCCGTCGGTCTGTCTGCATTGGGCGCACCAGAGATAATCAGTCACCGCAACTCAAACAGCCGCATAAATTTAGGCATTATCGGCACCGGGAGTCGGGCGTGCTTCATTTTGAGGAGCATGCGAAATACCGATAAGTTCACAGTTACAGATCTTTGTGATATTTATCCGCCCCATCTGGAGCAGGCTAAAGCTCTTGCTGGAAATCCAGGAGTTCGTACTTACAGTGATTGGCAGAAACTACTCGAACAAAAGGATGTGGACGCAATACTCGTGGTCACTCCTTTGTCTCTGCATGTGCCGATGAGCATTTCCGCGCTTCGAGCCGGAAAGCACGTGATGAGTGAAAAGACCATGGGCTTGACCGTCAGCCAGATTAACAGCATGCTGGCTGAAGTGGAGAAAACCAGCCAGGTTTACATGGTTGGCTACCAGGACAGACTCAATGAAAGTTTTGCGGAAGTAAAACGCTTGGTGCGCAGCGGATCAATTGGGAAAATAACGCAGTTTTACGCTCATTACGACCGTAACATTACCTGGCGGCGCGACAATCTGCCGCCCGAGTGGGATAGGATTCTCAATTGGCGGCTTTACAAGGAATACTGCGGTGGTCTGATTACTGAGGTAATCGCCTACGAATTCGATCGGGTACTCGATATTCTTGGTACCCGGCCTAATTATGCCTGCTGCAACGGTGAAATAATGATTTACAAAGATGGCCGTGAGCACCACGACAGCGTGATGGGGTCGATAAAGATGGAAGATGGTGTTTTAGGCCTCTACAGCGGACACCTGAGCAATTCACGCATGGGAGGAGGATGGTCGATTCATGGTACTCATGGTACTATCGAATACGAAGTAGGAACAGTGCGTATTTATTGGGAAACTGACACCCGCCATCTAGATTCGATCGGGATACAACATCAGTTCAACAAGATCACTCTTGGACAATCGCTCGCTTTGAGCGAAAATCCAACTAATACTCCAGCAAAAGTGATCAAGTATGAAAATGAAACCTATGAAAGTACCACCGCCTTTGAACTCGAACATTTCGCTGACTGCATCCTTGAAGGTAAGCAGCCAGTAATGGATGCCAAATCGTCTATCCGCACCTCCATTGCCGCGCTGATGGCTTACCATTCTTCAATGAATGGCGGGCGACTGGTAACCCGAGAGGAAATCGAAGCGATGGGTTAACCGGAAGCGATACCAATTCAAATTGAGTTAATCAGACTGATTTATATGATAGAAGTGTTACTTGCTTTATGAGTTTCGCATTTTATTATACCTTCTTTCCAAGGGCTGCTTTCTGGTTATGTGATAAACATCGGCTTGTTTCTCATTCTCATTTTGTGACTACTTTTTCGACGGATCTTCACTCCCCGACCGCCTTATTCTCAAACTCGACCGGTTTTTCAGGGGGTGAAATGAAAAGAGAGCCCCTGCATATCAAGCAGAAATGCTATTTATTTTTATCCTGCAACGAGCGGAACACTATAGAAATCAGAACATGTGGCTTAAAAGATTGTTCAAGCGAGATTCACTAAGAGCGAGGAAGATCCTTAACCTTGGAAAAAGGAGGGGTAAAAAACAGTTGCAATTACTTAATACTACTCCTTAATTTAAAATGTCAACTGTCCCACTTGTTCTGAAGACGTGCAGCGCCGTTCGAGAATGTCGGTACGCTGATCAAGGCCATTGACAAATACCGGTAACTCAAATGTTGAAAATTGTTTACTAATCCGGGTCTTTTGGCGTTAAAACAGGATTATCCCGGTTAAAAGCAATATGGCTAATAATGAAATTCGCGCGGAATTAGGAAAAATGTTAAGCCTTAAGACGGAGAAACGCATCCAAAAGCATCCCAGGCGCATCCTGTTGGGGGTGTGCGCCTGGAACCCATTGGGAAATAGCGAGATACAAAGGAATGGTGCCGAAGCCGGGACTTGAACCCGGACGGGACGTGCCCATTGTCCCCTCAAGACAGCGTGTCTGCCAGTTCCACCACTTCGGCTTATTTTATTAAGTCAGTTATTCGGCGCCTGCTGTCCGGTTGCCGGAGCGCTCTATTGGGTTTCCCCGCCCCCCTGCAAGAGGTCGGTACCCGCGGGTTGGGTGACCGGTGCCGGGGCCACCGGCACGGGCCTTGACTGCAAGTCCTCCTGGATAATGCTGCGCGGCCCGGAGGTATGGCTGTACCAAAGGGCCAGGACCATGCAGCTCACTATGAAAATGGTGCTCAGGACAGTGGTCTCCTTGTTCATAAATGTGGCATTAAATTAATAATAGCATTTACCCTCTCACTCTCCTTTTTTATGGAGGTCGCCATGCCATCCCGCCCTTTTTTCTCACTGTTTAAGCCGGCCGTTCTTTTATGCGCTGTCTTTGTTTTTGCCTCGTGCGGTGCTAAGCCACAATTCGGGTCTCCTGCCGCACCGGCCCCGCCCCGCCTGCACGGCTGGACGGTGATAGGTCCGGGCGGAGGAGGAGCGCAGTTTATCCCCACGATCAATCCTTACGATCGGAACAACGTCTTTGTCCGCTGCGACATGACCGCTGCTTATGTCACCGCCGATGGCGGGGAAAACTGGCGCATGTTCAACCTGCGCACCGTGGTCCGCGATTTCGAGTTCGACCCGGGTGACCCCAATACGGTCTATGCCTGCAACACGGGGCTTTACCGCTCCTCTGACCGGGGCAAAGCATGGGAGCTGATCCTCCCTGACCCGGCAAAGGTGACCGGTGAAACCATGTCCGGCGACCATGCCGGCCAGCGTTTTATCACCAGTGATAATGAGTCGGGCGGCAGTATCAGCCTGGTAAGAGTCGACCCGCAGGATTCCAGGCGGATTACCATAGCCATGAGCGGGCCCGGCTTTCGCTCCGGCGGGTCCCGCATCCTCACTTCCGCAGACCGGGGCAAGACATGGCGGCAAGTTGCTGAGGTCGAAGGCCGCGAAGTACTGGGGATTTTCCCCGGTTCCTGGGGTGGCAATTCCGGCCAGGTGGTGATCCTGACAAGCGAAGCCGGCTACAGGGTAAGCCTGGAGGGCAGCGGCAGCGAAAAGTTCGAGCTACCGGTCGATCAGGCCGGGCTGGCCGATGGCGGCAAGGGCGCCGCGGGGAGCCTGCTCTATCTGCTGGGCGCGCGGGGCGGGATCTACCGCTCGCGGGACCTGGGCCGGAGCTGGGAGAAAGCCGATCAATCCCTGGCTGTCAGTGACCAGCCGCAGGGCCGGTTCGGCAGCCGCTACCGCGCCCTGGCCGCGTGCGAAGGCACCCCGGAAGTAGTCTATCTTTCCTGCGGTGGTATGCCGGTGGATATGAACGGTTACCAGCAAAGAGTGTCCGGCATTCTCAAATCGACCGACGCCGGCAGGAGCTGGGTGCTCGAAGTCTGCGGGGGCGAAGTGCTCAGCAAAAACTACGAGGGCGGCTGGCTGATCCGCAACCTCGGCTGGTTCGGCAGTCCCTCCCATGCAGGGGTCTCGCCCAGCGAGCCGGATGTCTGCTACTGCACCGACTCGGGGCGCACGTTCCGTACCCTGGATGGAGGAAAGACATGGAAACAGGTAATCAGCCGTGACTTTCCAGACCTTTCGTTCACTACCCGCGGTCTTGATGTCACCACCGACTACGGCGTGCATTTTGATCCCTATAACCCTGACCATTTCTTCATCACTTACACCGACATCGGCCTGTTTCACACCTTCAATTTCGGCAAGAGCTGGTACCAGTCGATCACCGGCATCCCGCAGCAGTGGCGCAATACCTGCTATTGGCTCGAGTTCGACCCGGCGGTCAAGGGCCGGATTTATTCCGTGTGGTCGAATGTCCATGATTTGCCGCGGCCGAAGATGCACCGCTCGGGAAACCTGGTCAGCGGCAACCAGCAGGGCGGCGTGGCGGTCTCCGGCGACGGCGGCCGTAACTGGGGGATACTCACCCGCGGCGAGCTGGCTGATGGCGATTATATCCACAGGATGCGCCTGGCCGCAGTGCCGACCCATATCGTGATCGACCCGAAGAGTTCGGTGCGCTCGCGCACGCTCTATGTCTGCGACTACGGCTGGGGAGTGTGGAAATCGACCGATGGCGGGCGTACGTGGGAGATCAAGAAAAAAGGTATCGACCCGGCCAACCTCAATTGCTGGCGGATCACCCGCCTGCCCTCGGGCAGGCTGATCCTGCTCGTCGTGCGGGCCGGATTGGAGGGACGCGAGCAGACCTCCGGCGCGCTGTATGTGAGCGATGACGGCGCTGAAAGCTGGCAGATGATGCCGCTTCCGGAAAGGGTCACGATGCCCAACGACCTGGTGTTCGATCCCACTGACCCGGACCGGATGTACCTCTCCTGCTGGCCTCTGAACGTTGGCGGCAGGGCTCTGCCCGGTGAGCCCCAGCAGGCCTCGGTTGTAGAAGGGGACCAGCTCGAGGCAGGCCGCCGGGAAATCGGCGGCGGGCTGTTCCGCACCGAGGACGGCGGGAAAACATGGAAGCAGGTGTTCGATGAAAAGATGCATGTCTACGCGGCCGCCGTGGATCCTGAAAACCCGAACACAGTGGTGATCAACACTTTCCACAGCAGCGCATTCCGCAGCGATGACCGCGGGGAGAACTGGAAGAGGCTGGGGGGATATAATTTCAAGTGGGGCCACCGGCCCGTGTTCGACCCAGTGCATCCGGGGATGCTGTTCCTCACCTCCTTCGGGGGAAGCGTATTCTACGGGCCGGCTGAGGGTGTGTCAGGAGTGGTCAAGGATATAATAAACTTACCGAAGGTTGTCCAAGGAGGTTTGTGATGCGTACTTTCCTATCCCGTATCTTCATCGTAACTGCTTTATTGGTAATGGCCTGGGCTGGTACGTCACGGGCACAGGAGCCGGGACGGTTGAGCGTGTTCCTCAGTTTCGAAGACGAGCAGGAAGTGGCCGGACTTAAAGCCAGCGAGGGAGTGCACCTGGCCCGCTCCACCCGCTATTCCGCCTGGCGCGAGAACTCGCTAGAGGCGGCATTCCCCGCTGCCGGGGGGCAGATAGAAATAACGGCTATCCCCTCGGACTGGCGCTGGCGGGGAGCTATGCTGCTGTTCGCCTGGAGCATTCAGCCCTCGGAGCTGGATGTGATACTGGAGGATTCGCTAGGCAACCGTTACCGCCAGAACTTCGGCCTGCGGAAGGGGGTTAACCATCTCCAGGTGGACCTGAGAAAGCCCCAGACAATGCAGTTCGCCAAGATGAAATCGGTAACCCTGGTATCTCCGTCTGCGGGTACCATGTACCTGGATTATATAGGCCTGGACCAGTACCATGACCTGCTTGCCCAGCGCGGCCGGTTCGACTTCCTCCTTAAAAGGGATGTCGAGACTCCCCATTTTAAATGGGCCAATCCCATGCACGGCGGCCCGCTGGAGGTCTATGCCCTCAATGGCGTGATCGATGGCCGGGCGATTATCGAGCTGGCCCAGCGCCTGGAGATCAATTACACAGTTACAACCATGGGGATCAGCGCCGGAATGAATTTTTACGGTTTCGGCGAGTTCTACCAGCAGCGCCGCGGCGGCAACCAGCTTATCTATACCTACATTGCCGATGATCTGTTAAACGGGCCGGATTTCGACGTTATCCTCTGGCCCGCGCTCCAGTACTGGGAAACTTATCCCCAGGAGATCCGCGATGAGATCCGCCGCCAGGTGGAAGTGGAAGGCAAGGGCCTGGTGCTGTTCTATCCGTTCACCCATGCCCAGGACGGGTCCGGGCTGTGGGAGATCTCGCCGCTCACCAATATCGGCGAGCTGGTCAATATCTGGCCCGAGGATAAGGTCAGCCTCGACTCGACCAACCTGGACAAAAGCGCCTGGAAAGTCTGCCGCGAGCATTTTATCACCCGGGGATTGAACCTGGAGGCCTTCCCCAATGGGCAACTCACCGTGTTGACCTCCAAGCCCGCCGGCGAGGTGCTCATCGAAACCCAGAAAGGCACTCCGGTGCTGGCGGTGCGTACCCTGGGCAAGGGCCGCGTGGTCGCTTTCGGTTACAGCCAGCGGGGAATGATCCCCGAGGTGCCTCAAGTATGGGACACCGGCCTCCATTATGACTATTGGGAATACATGTGGGCGCTGGTGGCCAGGGCCACGGTGTGGGCTGCGGGACGGGAGACCGATGTTGCGATCGCTGGCCTGGAGCAAAAAGGAAGGACAGTCCAGGTAAACTTGAGTCCCCGCGTGCCGGATTCACGCCTGACAGGCAGGCTGAAGGACAGTTATGGCGAGTTGCTGGGTGAATACGACCTGGCTGTTAAAGCGGGGAGCAAGTCCCAAATCCTGTCTCTTCCCGCCCGACTGCCCGGCGGTCGAAGCTTTCTCGACCTTCGCCTGAGCGACGCGGACGGGTCACTGGACTGGGCCTCGATGACAATCGAAGAAAAGCCGCAGGTCGTGGTGAGCCGTCTTGCTCCCGGCTCCGACCGGATCAAGCTCGGCGATAATGTCAGTACTGCTGTCAGCCTGGAATGTGCAGGCAAAAAAACCTGTCTGCTTACCGTAGGCCTGTATGATAACTACGACCGCCTGCTCGATGAGCGCACCGAGACCATTACGGTCAGCGGCGGCATAGCGCGCACTTATGAGCTAAGCAGCAGCGGAGCGGCAAGCCACCTCGCCCGTGTCAAATGCCGGGTGCAGAGCCAGGACGGGGTGATCCAGGACCGCGCCGAGGCCGAGGTATTCGTGCTGCAGAAACGGGTCTGGGATGATTTCGATATAGTCATGTACCTTTTCGGCCCCAATCCCATGCCGGGAATCTGGCCCTATATCGACCGTCAGTTGCAGCGAATGCATGTCACTACCTTATCCTCTTACCCGCTGGACCACAGCAAGCACGCCAATTACATGGTCCAGGCCCAGACCAGGGTCAGCGGCCAGGAGTCCCCTGACGGCGGCCCGGACCGGGAATACTACGACGAGATGAAGAAAAAGTACTGTGCTACAGGAGATAAAAGCTGCCTGGTGCGCAAGTACTGTCTCAACGACCCAGCCTACCGCGAACTCATCCACAGGCAGCTTACCGAACTATGTACGCCCTGGGTGCCCTTTTCCCCGCTTAGCTACTACGTGCTCGAAGAGCCATCCCTGACTTGTTACGGCGATGCGGTGGATATCTGTTTCGGCGAGCACTGCATGAAAGCGATGCGCGAGTGGCTGAAAACCGAATACACTACCCTGGAGGTGCTGAACAGGCAATGGGGCACTGCTTTCAAGGCCTGGGACGAAGTTATCCCCGATGACCATAAGGAAGCCCAAAAACGCGGTAATTACTCCTCCTGGGCCGACCATCGCAGGTTCATGGAGCTGACCTACGCCAACAGCTACAAGATAATATATGATGAGCTGCGCAAACTCGATCCCAACGCCAGAATGCTCAACTCCGGCACCCAGGCCTCCGCTTCTCACAACGGCTGCGACTACAGCCTCCTGAACCAGTACACCCTGCACCTCAACGCTTACCAGTACGAAGTGCACCGCAGCATGAACCCCCAGGTAAAAATCTCCGGTGGCGCGGGCTATGGCGTGATGGGCAAGCAGGTCTTTCGCAATTTCTACCAGAACCTGTTCAAGGGCGCCAATGGCGGGCTGTATGTGTTTTGGCAATACTGCACGGTGGACCCGGATCTGACTCTGAACCGCAGCGCACTGGACATGGTAGAGGGTTTTGACGAGCTGCGCGGCCAGGGGATCGGCAAGCTGGTGGGCCTGGCTATGCCCGACAACCACGGGATAGCAGTCCACTATTCATACCCCAGCATCCACGGAACATGGATCGTGGACGGAGAAGTGAAAGACCATGTCACTTACCGCACCAGCCCCTCATTCGACCGTTTCAATGCCAATACCAAGGGCTGGCTGGAGCTGCTGCGCGACTGCGGTTTGCAGTTCGATTTCATTGCTTACAGCGGTGTGGAGACCGGCCAGTTGATCGCCAAAGGCTACCGCACTTTTGTCATGCCCATGAGCGTGGCCTTAAGCGATGAGGAGATCGATAACATCACGGCTTTTGTCGAGGCCGGCGGCACGGTGATCGCCGATGCCCTGCCCGGGATAATGGACAAGCACTGCGCGTTCAGAAACAGCGCGAAGCTGCAGAAGCTGTTCGGGATCGAGGCTCCGCTGGCCACACCGGAGACAATGATAGCCGCCAAAGGAGAGACAAAACTCAAGCTGGCCGGGGCTACGGCGCTAAGGAGCGAGGATGGCAAGCCCGTGCTGCTGGTCAACCGCTGCGGTAAAGGCCAGGCCTGGCTGCTGAACTATTTCCACCATACGTACAGCACCGATAAACAGGAGGGCAAGAACGGTCCCGCGCTGGAAAAACTGCGCACTGTGCTGGACAAAGCCGGGGTGAAACCCAAGGTGCGGCTCTCCGGCACGGACGGCAAACCGCTGAGCGGCTGCGAGCGCTACTTGTTCAATAACGGGACTACCCGGCTCTTGGGCCTGGTTCCTGATATGTCACGGCCCGCGGGGGAGCGAATCGAGGTGCGGCTGGATGGGGAGTACACGATTTACGATGTTCGCCAGAAGCGGTACCTGGGCAAAGCCGACCGCTTTTTGACCGTGATTGAACCCGGCGAGCCGCGGCTTTTCGCGTTTGTCGCCGGACGGATCACCGGGCTCGAGCTTGACGCTCCCGCCGCCGCCAGGCTGGGCCGGGAAGTTAGCTTGAACTTCCGCACCACTGGTGTCAGCGACCTGCGATCAGTGGCCGTGGTGACTGTTACCGATCCCTCGGGAGCCGAGCGCGCAATCTACGGTGGCAACTGCGATATCGTGGATTCAGCCGGCAGCGCTGCATTTCGCACCGCGCTCAACGACCCGGCTGGCGAATGGCTGGTGGAGGTGACCGAAACCGCCAGCGGCGAGCGTAGCCGGGCGGTAATCAGGATCGAATGAAGTCAGTGAGTGCGGCAGGCTTAGAGCAGTTGCCTGGGCCGTCTGTTCTAAGCCTGACGCAAGGCCCTCGCGGTCGGCACTACGGTTACGGACTCTATCTTGGTAAGGCGCGCCAGCAAGCGCTCGAGATACTCGGCCCGGATCGGTCCCCAGCCCTCATCGTCAAGGCCGTGAAGGTTGTAAACGAGCCAGCCGGAAGGGTGTGAAAGCAAGTCTTCGATAGTCTCATCCAGGTGATGTTCGGCGTTGTCCGGCCCGTAGCCCCCTGTGCCGATGCACACCAGGTCCGCGCCCGGCAGGGGATTTATCATCGGCCCGTGGCAGCGGTATGCCCGCACCCGGGTCTTGATCCGGGCCTCGAGTTCGGGGGTCGTTTTATTGTAAGGGAAATTGAACACTGCCCGTTTCGCCTCGAATCCTTTCAACTCGGTCTCGAAAATACTAAGGCAGTCCTCGATCAGTTTCTTTACCTCCTCGAACGGCAAGCGGTCGAGGTGCGCGTTATGGTGGCCGTGTGGAATCACCTCATGCTCCTGTCCTGCAGCTCGTTCCAGAGAGTGAAATCACCGATTAAGTGGCACGGGCATGACACTGTTGGCTGGAGAACGATGTACTCCTCAATTTCTTAACGGTTCACGACAGTGAGCGAGGAGATACGAGGGCTTGAATGTCAGGAATTGCTGTACTCAACCAGCGCGAGGGTAGGAAGCCGGAAAATGTTGATCTGTTTCAGGAAGCTACCGCGGGAAGCAAGGGAAGCCCCTGAACGGCGCGAAGGTTGTCAGGCACAGCAGGTACCTTACTTTTCAAATGGCAGCGGTGGCAGTCAGCAGTCAGCTATTTGCTGAAATCCTGCTTCGGATTGAGCGATTGCGATGCTGCACGGCGTAAAATGCTGCTTTCTGGTATTATTTAAGGGAGAATAGCCTCTGCTATCCTGTTCAGACCCAGAAAATCATTGGTACTGACGATGAGAACGGATAATTTATTGCAGAAACGAGGGGAATCTCTCTATGCAAGCTGGGAATGACGAAAAGTTTTTCTCAATATCTAAAAAGAAGGCTTTGATAACCTCTATCAGTTTTGATATGGGGAATATCGGTTTTAACCATTCTCCAGGCAATTTTCGGTTTTTCTCTAAAAAAACTTTACTAAACTCCTAAAGGTGGCCCGCTATGGCTAAGACTGGACTTCACCGGTTTTTTAATGGATTTACGCTGGTTCTGCCGGCTGTTCTGGTGGTCTGCTCCTTCGTTTGCTCCTGCGGTCAGACCGGTAAGCAGGCAGCCGCCGCGCCGCGCTACAAGGTGGTTGCGCCGGGTACTCACCCCGGACTTCTGTTTTCCGAGGAGGAGCTCCCCGGGCTTAGGCGCCGCGCCAAAGGTGAGACTCTCGCCGCGGAAGCCTACCGCAGGGTGCTCGAACAGGCCAATGCGCCTGAAGGCGAGGGGGGAGGACCAAGAGGAGGAAGGGGCGACTCCCAGGGACTGTTGGCCAGGGCGCTGGTCTGCCAGGTCGAAGGGGACAAGGCCATGGGCCGCAAAGCCGTGGAGCAGATGATCAGGGTTGTCAGGGGGGTCGACCCCGTGCAGTTCCTTCAGAGCAACTATGATCCCCTCTCCCACGGCCGCTATCCGATTATGCTGGGCTTCGCCTGGGACTGGCTCTACCCGGTGATGGAAGACAGTGAGCGCGCCGAGATCCTGGCTGGCATCGAAAACTGGTGTAAAGCGTTATTCGAGCATACCGAAAAACAGTGGTGGCGTGACGCCTCTTATAACTGTGGCGCCGTCCCTGTGGGCGCACTGGGAATCGCTTGCGTCGCCATCCGGGGAGAGTCCAAACATCCCGAGCTCAAGAAATGGCTCGATTCCTCAATCATACGGGTCTGGCGGAATTATTACCCCACTGCCTGGCGGGAAAACGGTATCTGCTACGAGGGCCCCTGCTACGCCCAGTATCAAATGGACCCGACAAAGTTCGGCGAAACCCTGCGCCGCACCGGCGGGCCTGACATCCTGGACCACAGCGGGGCGATCAACGCCATGGTTTACCAGCGGTTCCAGTGGATGCCCCACGGCGGATGCTCTCCCATCGGGGACAACACGGAGTACGGAAGAAGGGTCTTCGCCGCCCCCTACCTGCTGGGTATCGGGGAGATGGCAGACAGGCCCGGCCTGTGGACCTTTGTCAACTACACGGACAGAAACCGGCTGGATCCGATCATCACTTTCCTCTGGTACCCAGATGACCTCGAACCGGTCTCCCCTGCGGAGGCGAACCTACCCACCTCGGGCTACTTCGAGATCACCCGCAACCGGGCCGGCTACCTCTTCGCCCGCTCCGCCTGGGCTGATGAGCAGGCCGTCGCCTTCGCCTTCGTTACCCGCTACGAAGACTGCAACCACCAGCACTACGACATGAATTCCTTCCTCTTCTCGGCTTTCGGACGGGAATGGGCCACTCATAGGAATATCTATGGCTACCAGCACCCGCTCCACGGCGCGGATATCGAGCACAACTTGGTGATAGTTGACACCGGCGGCATGCCGATCAACGACAGGCCCAACTCCGCGGGTGACGACTGCTCCCTTTACGGGCTACTCACCGGCCTGGGCACCGGCCACTTCGCCGACTACGTGCGCGGGGACGCCAAGCTTTCCTACCAGGACCGCTCGGACCCTGAAACACTCCCCGCCGACCGCGCAGACCGCTACTGCGTTTTTGCCAAGCAGGGCCCGCTACCCTACGTACTCGTGGTGGATGATATCAAGAAAAGTGAAGAGGACCACGATTACCACTGGCAGTGGTACACTCCGGACACTACTGTCAGTGGAACCGGCACTCTCAGCGATCCGATCCTTCTGGGAGGGGACAGCGCTGTCTGCTCGATTCATTTCCTGCAGCCGTCCCGGCCCCAGATAGATTTTCAGGTAATCGGCGGCGAAGGTGCCAGGGCCAGGCGGGGACTCGGCCTAATCCGTGCTTCCCAGCGGGGCTCGCGTGTCCGGTACGTGGTCCTGGCAGCGGCCAGGAAAAAAGATTATTCGCAACCTGTAGTAGCTGAAGGTCCCGCGGTGCAAGGCAACCCCGCGGCGGTCAGCCTCCTGGTCAAAACAGAATCCTTTACCGATCTCATTGTCTGGCAGCCCGAGGAGTTGACCAAAAATAACGGCGGAAATGAGCTGATCGACTGCGGGCCGCTCTCCACGGACAGTTTTCTGGCTCTGGTGCGCACTGACCCTCAGGGCGAGGTGATCGGCTATTTGCTCGGCGACGGAACCCTGCTCAAGTTCGGACCTCAGACCCTGGCCCAGGGTGTCGCTCCGCTGTGTGTCAGTGCGGACAGACTCCAAGTCCATGCCCTGGGAAAAAGAATGGCCCGCGAAAACCTTCCGCCGGTACCCGCTTCCGGAAGCCTCTGGCTCCCTGCTCCCGAGGCCGCAGTCTTTGTTGACAACCGCGAATTCGCGCCGTCGAAACAGGTGGACAAAATGGTGGTTGTCGGCCAGTGAACAAATGATCCCCGGGCTGCCCGGCAGGATCTGGCTGTCAATATATCAATGGTGGTTTGCAAGATTTACTTGAAAATGCAATCTGATACTTTCTCGAAAGAGACTATTGAATTATTGACGGGTGGCTGGAATGATATTAAGATGGTGCGGGTATTGGAAATGCGACTGTTCTAAATTTCCGAAGAGAGTTACCACCGTTTCTCAGCCAGGTATAGAGGAAACCCATTCATAGAGAATTACGGTGAAACATCTCCTGCAGTGTTATGTTTTAATCGTGGTTATTTTCTCTCCTCTTAGCAATCCCGCCCGGATTGAAAAGTTAAAGCCTAATTAAATTTACACGTTCATTTCGAAAACAAACTGTCTAAAATGTTCTGACGACGTACAATAGCCCTCAATTTCTTACCCTTAAAAGAGAGTGAAAGCGTATGAACTCCCGGTCCTTTGTCAGTTCTCTTCTGGTGCTTATTGTGATGAGTTCCGGCTGCGCTTCCCGGCAAAAAGAGGAAGCAGACGTCGTCGGACTGCCCTCCCGCACCGGTTCGTTTGCCAGGTTGAAGTCTCTGTTCGCAGACCCGCCGGTCGAATTCCGGAGCGCACCGCTCTGGGTCTGGAATGACAATGTCACCGAGGAACAAATCGACCGTCAGCTCGCAGATCTGAAAAAGGCGGGCATCGGCGGTGTATTCATCCATCCCCGTCCGGGACTTGTCACGCCCTATCTCTCGGATCGATGGCATTCTCTCTGCCGGCACACGGTCGACCGGGCCAAAGAGATGGGGATGCAGGTATGGATTTACGATGAGAATTCCTACCCGAGCGGTTTTGCCGGCGGCCACGTTCCCGCAGAAATGCCCGAATCGTACAATCAGGGGCAGGGTCTGGTCCTCCACCGGGCCGAAATCATTCCGCAGTCGCTCGATAAGAAATATATGGTAGTCCTTGAAAAGGAAGGCTCCGGCTTCGTCGACATCACGGATTCCATCGAGAGTGAGACAGGGAAAAAGGGAGATTATTACCTGTTCGAAAAGGCCTTCTACGGGAAATCGCCATGGTTCGGCGGATTTTCATACGTCGATTTGCTTCATGAGGGAGTCACCGGCAAATTTATTGAACTTACGATGCGGGGATATCAGCAGAGAATCGGCGATGAATTCGGTAAGGCCGTGCGGGGTGTCTTCACCGACGAGCCGAATATCGCTCCACCTGCAAAGGACTGCATACGGTGGACGCCCGAATTGTTCAAGAAATTCCGTGAACGCAGGGGTTATGACCTTGCAGTGAATCTCCCGTCTCTTTTCGAGGAGATCGGCGACTGGAAACGTGTCCGACATGATTACTACGCTCTCCTGCTCGACATGTTTATCGAGCGCTGGAGCAAGCCGTGGTACGCTTACTGCGAGGAACACCACCTCCTCTGGACCGGGCATTACTGGGAGCATGGCTGGCCAAGTCCCCACCACGGCGGCGACAACATGGCGATGTATGCCTGGCACCATGTTCCGGCGATCGATATCCTGATGAACGATTACAGGGAAGAGGTGAACGCTCAGTTCGGCAATGTCCGGGCGGTGAAAGAGCTGGCCAGCGCCGCAAACCAGATGGGACGCAACCGCGCCCTGAGTGAAACTTATGGCGCAGGCGGATGGGACCTGCGCTTCGAGGACATGAAGCGGATCGGCGACTGGGAATATGTCCTCGGAGTCAATTTCATGAACCAGCACCTGTCGTACATGACCATTTCCGGGGCCAGAAAGCGCGACCACCCGCAGTCGTTTTCGTACCACGAACCCTGGTGGAAATACTACGGGGTAGTCAACGGCTATTTCAACCGTCTTTCACTCGCCCTGTCCGCCGGTGAGCAGGTGAACAGCACCCTCGTCCTCGAACCGACAACCTCGGCCTGGATGTACCACTCGCCATCCGCACCAAACCCGCGGATCGCTGAAATCGGCAGCTCGTTTCAATCATTCCTACAAAATCTCGAAAAACTACAGGTCGAGTATGATCTCGGCTGCGAAAACATCATCAAAGACCACGGCGCCGCAGCCTCAGGCGTCCTGACTGTCGGCAGGCGGTCCTATGATCTCGTCGTTTTCCCTCCGGGACTGGATAATCTCGAGCAGTCCACGATCGATCGTATCAGAATGTATCTGGAGTCGGGCGGAACGATACTGTCGTTTGGCGGGATTCCGCGGTGCATCGACGGCATTGAATCGAATTCAATGCAGGCACTTGCGGAACAGTATGCCCCGCAATGGGTTTCGGCTGGATCACCGCTGGACACCTGCGCTTGGAAGCTGCTCTCTTCGAAAGATTTCCGCTTGGACAGTCCGGACCGTGTTTCAGGTAAACTGTCTCATCACCGTCGGAAGCTCGAAGACGGCGAGCTAGTTTTTCTCGTGAATACGAGCCTCGATGAGCATGCTGCCGGCTCCTTCACGATACACGGCGGGGCGGTTGAAAGGCTCGATCCTGTCAACGGCGTCATTTGCCCTTATCCGGCGCAGATAATCGACAGCGGTCTGAAGATTTCGTTCGATATCCTCCCCGCGGGCAGCCTGCTTCTGTACATCGACCCTGCGGGGGATGCCGTAACTGTAGACGCTGCACAAGGCCTGGCCGAATCGAATGTTCCTCCATCCGGAAATATCCGTATCGAGCGCAAGGCGCCCAATGCTCTCACGCTCGATTACTGTGATGTCACGATCGGAGGGCAGGAGCTGAAAGACCGCTATTTTTACAGCGCCGCTGACACTGTTTTCAAGTATTACGGCTTCAACGGCAACCCCTGGAGCAGGGCGGTTCAGTACAAAACGGATATACTCGACAGGAATTCGTTCCCCGTGGGTTCCGGCTTTGACGCCCGGTTCGTCTTCCGTGTCGAAGCCGGCGTTACAAGAGAATCGCTCCAGGCGGTCATCGAACATCCTGAGCTGTGGGAGGTTGCCATCAATGGCCAGGTTGTAAAGCCTCGCCCCGGAGAATGGCGGTTCGACCGTTCGTTCGGTCTCTACGACATCGGCACTCAAGTTATCGAGGGGCTTAACAGCATCACTCTTCACGCTGTCCCGATGACAATTCATTCAGAGCTCGAACCGGTCTATATCATGGGCGATTTCGGTCTCGAAGCGTATGAAAAGGGCTGGAAGATGGTTCCCGAGCCGCAGCTCACGTTCGGGGCGTGGAGTCCGCAGCGCATGCCGTTCTATTCAGATGGCGTGGAGTATACCGGTGTATTCGCCCTGAAAGAAGGTACAGATAACTGCCGTGTCCGGCTCGGGAAATGGCTTGGCAGCGTTGCGATAGTTACAGTCAACGGTGAATCGGCAGGGATAATCGGCTGGCCTCCCTATGAAGCGGACATTTCCAGGTTGGTCAAACCCGGTGACAACGACATTTCTGTCATCGTCCACGGCACCCTGAAAAACCAGCTGGGACCGCATCATAATAAACCTGCGCATGGGAGGGCATGGCCTGCCGAGTTCGAGTCTGCGCCGGAACACCAACCTGCGGGGACGGAGTACGATGTGATCGGGTACGGTCTGTTCGAGCCGTTTATGGTGATTACGAGACAATAGATTTTGCAGGAAAGGTATTCCGCACAGATGGCCCTGTTCTAATCAATAACTTCAGGACAACCTTGACAATTTCGAACCATCGTCGGGAGAGTGATTCACTGAAAGTTTGAACAAAGACAATCGTGCTGCCTTGGTTGATCGGAGTGTTCAGACGGCCGTAAGAGCTGTCCGGATACACATGACTCCGGATTTATGCCAGTCCAAGCGCTGTTCTCTAGAATATAGGACAACTGCGGCTGTTTTCCTTGCGTTTGGATGAATCGCTGTACCCCTTCAGAACAAATTGGACAACTTTAGCCCAATAACTAAAGAGAGTGTTTTGCCAACAATCTTAGATGTTCTTATTAATGTCCACATAAATCCCCCCAAAATTTCATCTACACACCACGCCTCTCATATTCTCGTACATCGATACCCGGCACCCCCCCTGAAGACTCCCGGCGGGGGTGTACTCTGTTGGCAGCCTGTTTGCATTTTCTATGGTCAGATATGGTCGATGATGGTCAGTTATGATCTCCGGGTTGATTAGCGCAAAGTGGCGTTAGATGCGCCTTTCAATTGATTAACAATTAGTTACTTCGTTGCTGCAATTGGTGGGGTATTTGCTTGACATGCAAGAGGTCATTGGTTCAAATCCAGTATCACCACTACAAGGATTTACGAGATTTTTCGACACACATGATAGGCGCTCAGAAAGCAATTTGTGCCTATTTAGGCCAAAAGTCCCTTCCAAAGCCACGGATGATTTGGCAACTAGGGCTTTTGCCTTTGCTATGGCGGCAAAAGATCCAGGTTCTCACCGGTAGCCAGGAGATTGATCTTAGCGTACCTGTCGGTCATGGCGCGGTTGGAGTGGCCTATCAAAGGCCTGATTATCGTCCAGGCCGACTCCCGCTTCCAGCAGCCAGGTTGCGAGTACTTGCTGCAGGTCGTGAGACCGTAGCTTGGAACCGTCCTTTAAAGTCAGGCTCAGATTACGGATGCTTGAATTCTCTCACAATTAGCGGTACATTTATTGGGGGCAGGTCAAATTGCACAGAATTTCTGACAGGCCCGTGGATCCAGAATTACTTCTTCCGCTGCGGTTTTACAGTTTCGACAATTGCCTTGCTCTTTTTGCGCTGGGCATCGCTGTACTGTGCTATCCTGGCGTCGATCCCTCTCTTGCCACCCCCTGAGCGTTTGTTGCCCAATCCCTTCAAAGCCAATTGATACCTCTCGTTGAAAGTTATACTGCCTTCAGCCAACATTCCGCATATCAAATCTGATACTGGTAAAGATAGCCTTCTTTTATTTGATACTGAGAAAAATCTTTCGTCCTTCCCAGCTTGAAGCGATATATTACGGCAAAAACTCGTGAACGTATTCAACTCACGAACTGTGGTCGTCACGCCTTTGAATCCCACTTCCTGTTAAGCGGTTCTTTTCGGTTGCCTATCCTGAGTCTTTTTCAACTTTTGTTCCTGTTGCTTTGTTGCCTGTTTCTTGTTCTTGTCCTTATCTTTCTTGCCGCCTTTGTCTCCCATTGCGTGCTCCTTTTTTTGTTACCTTCTCGCCGTGAAAAGTTCTGTCCCAGAGAGTAGAGAGCCTTCATCAAATAGTTTGAAACGTTTTTACTTTACAATGCTACCTCTCTTTTCTCGCACGGTCAAGAAAAAACCCCACCGCTCTCCCTGCAATGGGGCTGACCTACCCCCCGAAAACGAGTCCATAAATTATAAGAGAAAGTGTTACATCTTGGATTCAGGTTTAAATAAAGGAGGCAGATCAGATGGCAAGGAGAGAACCGAGGATCGAGAGGATTATTCAGAAGCTTCGGGAAGTTGAAATATTGGCAAGTTAAGGCGAGGCGCTCAGCCAGGCGTGCAGGGAAGCAGCTATCAGCGAGCAGACATATTATCGCTGGCGAAAAGAATATGGGGGCCTGCGAGTTGACCAAGCCAAGAGACTCAAGGAGTTGGAGAAAGAGAACACTCGTCTGAAGAAGCTGGTGGCAGAATTATCCCTGGATAACTCGATCTTGAAAGAGGTCTCTTCGGGAAACTTCTGAGCCCGGCAAAGCGCCGTAAGGCAGTTGAGCATGTTCAGGCTGTGCTACAGTTGAGTCAGCGTCGTGCTTGCAGGGTGTTGGATCAGGTACGATCTACTCAAAGGTTGAGGTCAAAGAAAAGGGATGATTGACAGGCTTTAACCGAAGAGATCATTTGGTTGGCCTCACGTTACGGTCGGTACGGATACCGACGGATAACCGCCATGCTTTGCAGGAAGCTCCAGGATCAACGATCTCTGAAAAGCCTCAAGGGAAAGTGTATGGCTGAGGAAGGTATCTCTCAGCCTGCGCCAGAGGGCGCAAAGGAGGAGGCGAAAAAAGGTTAGGGGATAATGAGCTTGAGATCGCTCCTTACTAAAAGGCTTTGGTGGATAAAACCGAAAAAGGACTTGACCCGCAACATGCTGCTGCTCTCGCTGTTGTCGAGAAGATCAAAAACAAAGAGGCCTTTTCCTGGCGCGAATTGTTTGACATAGCAGACAAGGCTCATGGCGGCACTCAGGTAGAGGGGAAATACACGGTTAAAGACGCCTACGATGCAATGGAGTTAGGTGTCAACACGTGGATCAAGGATCAGATTCGATTTGATCCCTGGGCAAATGCCAAGGGTGCCAAGGAAGTGATTACGGAACTGAAAGAAATGCTTGAACGGCTTCCCACCCAAACCAAGCGCATTGAAGATCAAATCCATAAGCAGCAGTATTCTACTCCTCCCGTGGCTAAACAAAACTAACAATATGATTAATAGTAAACAATCTTGATTAATCTTAATCAAAAATGAACGATTTGTTAAGAACTTTTTACGATTTTTATCGGTTATATCAAAATTTTTTTATTAGTAATCGTTCTTTTTGATGTATTTGATTTATTTTTTCTGGACAAAGGATTTTGTCAATTATAGATGTTAACTATACCTACTTTATTTTAAATCACTTAAACGCGGTAAGGGGAAAAATGAAAAGAACTATCAATACAGATCGGATCAGGCTGAAAGAATTGCTTAGAGAGTGCAGGCTGACTCAGACAGACGTTGCGAGAGCAACCGGCTTACATGGCAGTATAATCTCACGGATCGCAACGGGACGATTCAGGCCTACAGCCTTTGAAAAATTGAGAATTGCCACGGCGGTTGGCAGAAAGGTTGAAGAAATCTTTCCAAATTAAGGAAGGGACCGTGGAACAAAGGCAGGAATTGAGCTATAAAAAACGATTATACACGCTCAAGGAAGCAGGTGAGTTTTTGGGCAGATCGATTTATAGTGTCAGGTCATTAATCTGGAATGGTGAGCTTCCGATAGTGAAATCCTCTAGAGGACGCAAGCAATGGCTGGATATTAACGACCTGAATATGTTCATCGAGAAAAACAAGGTGAAAATACAATGATCCCAGATGGCAAACATAATGATAGATTTATAAAATTTATCCGGAGTCAGGAGAGTGTGGAGCTATTGAAAGACCCAAATGCTTTTGTACTGCTTAGTTTAATAGCGTTTCGAGCTAAACGCACAAATGATTTTTCTATACATAATCTGAAACCAGGCGAAGCCCTTATTGGAGACCTGGAGGCGTGTGGCCTATCACCGCGTCAGTATAGAACAGCAAAAAGCAAGCTCGAACAATGGGGCTTGGTAACGTTCAAAACAACGAACAAGGGAACAATCGCAATATTGGCAAACACAAGGACTTACGACATTAACCAAGGAGAAAACGAAAAACCAAGTGACAAGTCAGCGACAAGCCAGAGACAAACAAAAGACAAACAAAAGACAAGCCAGGAGACAAGCCAGCAAGAGCATTTAAAAAAAGGCTTCATGGACATTAACGGCGATGAGCGAATATTAAACGACAAACCGAGCGACAAGCCAGGTGCACAAAAAACGCAGGCAGACAATCAAAAAGCGACAACTAACAAGAAAGAAGAAGTAATAATTAAAATAAAAGAAACCCGGTCTTCGGATGAAGACCGGCTCAAAAAGTATCAGGAAAAACCTGATTGTGGGTGGAATTCCTTCCTTATAGCCTACCATGAGCGGTTTAATCACTTACCCACTTTGAGCAATGGAGCAGGTAGACAGAAGGAATTTATAGCTCTGGTTAATTGTCTTAAGAAGATCGAGTCACTTGGTGGAAATAAAGGGTCCTTCCTTGAGTGCTGGAAGCTCTACCTTAATGATCCCGATAATTTCCTGAAGCGCCAGGGCCACAGACCAACCCTGATGTCGCGTCAACTCGACCACTATTGGAGAAATGTAAATGAGCGAATCAGCCGAAGAGAGTATAATGATGTCCCCGCCTATTTACTCGGATGAAATTGGCAGATGTATCAAGTGCAAAAGAAAACTTAGGATTTTCCCGAAAATCAGCGGAGAGCAGTACTACATCTACGAACCGTGCGAGGAATGCTTTCCCGAAGAACGAAAGCGGGTCATCAGGGAGTACAGTACAAAAAAACGACAGGCTCAATTGGCAGAGCTTATGAAGGAGAGCCAGTTATCTCCCATCTTCCAAAAAAAGACCTTTGACAATTTCAAGGCCGAAACACCTCAACAGAAGAATGTGTTGGAAGATTCCAGACATTTTGCTGAATATTTTTCAGAGTATCAGGATAAAGGAACTTGGCTTGCCTTCCTGGGAAACTGCGGTACGGGGAAGGGGCATCTGGCCAGTGCTATCGTAAACGAGGTGATCAGACTGCATCTTAAAATTGCGCTTTATATCACGTTCATAGATGTGGTCAGTAAGATAAAAAGAAATTGGGATCGGAGTGAAGAGGAAATAAACAAGCTGAGAAATGTAGACCTGCTCGTACTAGATGAAATTGGCGTACAGTTCGACACCCAGGCCGAGCGGGTGATTCTCCACAGGATACTCGGTTACAGATATGATTATCTGAAGCCTACCATTCTTACGAGCAACTTAAACCTCAAGCAACTTGAACAGATTGTAGGGGAGCGTATTACTGACCGACTCCATGATCGGGAGAGGGATAACAAAGTGTATTTATTCACCTGGGAGAGCCACAGGAGAAAGGAGAGCTAAAATGATTGATACTTTCAACAAATTGCAGGATGCTGAAGAAAAACCGCGCCTGGCCAAAGATGAGACAAAAAGAGCCGAGGCTGAATATCATCGAGTAATAGGGCATAATCTTTCAGACTAGGAACGTCAAGCCTTCTATGCCAAACTCAAGATTGCAAAATCAAAAGAACAGAAGGCAGAAACTGAACTGGTTGAACTTCAGGGAAAAACGGGATTTGTTCAATTTAGCGAGATAGATATTTACGAGGCAGTAGACAAGGCTGTAAGAGAAACGATTAAAACCAAAGGAAAGATCGGGACGGCAACCCTTGAGGCGCTTAAAAGATCACGAGAAAGCCTGTCACTAAGTGAAGACGTTGGATTTGCCGAAAGGATTGAGACTTTTGCATATATTTTAAAGCATACTCTAAAAGACGACCGGGGATTTTTCCTGTTCGTGGATAGTTGCGAGAAAATGGCTAAGTGCTGGATCAACAAAATGGAGGTTGACGATCCGGCAGGATCAAAAAGGGCTATTGAGACCTTGGAAAAGATGAAAGAAAAGATAACAGACCAAGAGGTTTTAAAAAAGATAGACGGCGAGATTTACGAACAGTCAGCGGTTTATAACGCAAAAATCGAAATAAAGCTTGTTTCTATCTTTAAAGTGTATTTTCCAGACATTGCCAAGCTTTATATCGATAACACAGTAGAATACCAGCGCCGGAAAATTGCGGGACAAAGGGTGCTATTTGGATAATCCAATTTTAACTTTGGGAGGCTGAATAGATGAATAGCGGGAAAATGAGCTTATCTCCCATTCAGGCTCAGATAGATCGAAGCGAACTAAAGCTCAAAAGAATGAAGCGAAATGGAACACTGGAACTTCGCAAAGGAGAGGAAAACCTCCATATTTGCGAGTGTGATGGCAATGACCAGCCAATACGAGAAACTATTGATCCAGGCTTAATGTGGCTGTTTACAGAATGATAAAACAAGACTTAAAAGGCAAATGGTATCTGCACTTGCATGATGACTCTCGTCATCTGGGGGGGTCCGTACGACACCAGGGAAGATCAGGTTAATTATTTTAAGCGAGAGGAAGTAAAAAATAACACAAAAAGTTTAAATGGAGATTAAAATGTCCTTCAAACCTTTAATAAAGCTGACAAAAAAGTACAAAAAATTCCTGGAATTGTATCTCTTATATTTTAACGGGGCGCGGGCGGCACGGGAAGCAGGCTATTCCGAAAAATCAGCCGGGAGGATAGCAACAGCTATCCTCCACGATCCTCTACCTCAGGAGTACCTCTCCAAACGTCAGGCTGAGATATTAGAGGGGATCAATTTAGCTCAGATGCGTACAAGCTCGCGAGATGTCCTGGTTGGCCCTGGTGAATATCCAGGACCTCTACGATCCCGAAACAAAAGAGCTGAAGGATGTGACGACTCTGCCTCGTGATCTGGCTGCGGCAATCAAGAGCATCGAAAAGAAAAAGTATCACACAAAGGAAGGCGTGGTTGAAGCGGTAGAGATCACTATGCATGATAAGGTGGCATCGCTGGCGAACCTCGCAAGGTATCAGAAAATGATGGGAGATACAAACCAGTTCTTCTCTGAGAACACGGGAGCAATTTATTTCCCGCAGCCGAAGGAGCCGGGAGCGCCGGTAGATCCTGAATTGCTCAAAAAAGATCAAGAAAATGCTCAAAACGGCCATAGCAAACCTTTGCCCAAAGAATGACCGTGGCGCTATGGGCTTGCTGCGAAGTCCTGTAAGACAATTTTAAGCGATTTTTTATTGAAGGGGGGGGACTGATCTAAGCGTCATGATGACTCTCCACAAGTCTCCACAAACCTCTATTTTGGCAGCCATAATCTTTCACATTCAATTTTAGCCTGGCTCTTGACAAATTGGTAATAAATAGTTATATATGGGTATAGAATGAAAAAATAAACTAAAGATGGTGGTTTAAATTATGACTGATTTTACAAATGCTCCTAAAATTCTTAAGCCTGGACAAGTGCAAAAATTATTGCAGATTTCAAGAAATACTTTCTTTCGTTGGGTTGCAGAAGGAAAGTTGCCAGGAGCTTTTAAGATTGGTGATTCTTGGCGTGTAGATAGAGATAAATTAGAAGCTTGGATTGATGAACAGGCTCAAAAGCCACGAAGCAAAGATAAAAAGATTAAGCCCAAGGATGAAATAGGGCTTATCAGCTAAAAAGGCCCGGCGGGTGTACATGGCACCCATCGAGCCAGTGCATGACACGGCTAAAAACCCACCAGCCGCATTATGTAATTTAAATATACCGCAGGATGGCCAGGAGGTTAAGTAAGATGGAGAACGAAAGCATATCCTTTTCAAGCCAGGCAGAATTTGAAGAAAAAGCTCCTATAGCCTTTGGTTTAGCCAATTGGCTTACGATGTTAGAAGGATCAGGGCTGAAAGAGGGTACTTGTTTGTTCGAAAAGGAAGGAAATAGTCAATGTCTTGCGATAGTGAAAGGCAGGAAGCTTTTTCTCCACGAGAAAGTCTACGCAAGTTTAGTGAGTGAGTATCATCAGCTGAATGGAAAATGAGATGCTTTACTGAC
>Ga0307380_10002472_pt1 | contig 26343 bp, 23 predicted proteins | sample UN3MG_FD_202239 | JGI IMG/M metagenome (GOLD analysis project Ga0307380, IMG submission 202239) | Soil microbial communities from Risofladan, Vaasa, Finland - UN-3 | ecosystem: Environmental > Terrestrial > Soil > Coastal area > Acid sulfate soil | place: Finland: Risofladan, Vaasa | collected... | reverse complement strand
CGTCGTCGAGGGCAAAGCGTGTCGGTAACACCAACACCGTTGGCCGTGACGGCAGGGTATCGATCGAAATGGTAATCGTGCGGCTGTCATGGAGGGCGATCTCGAAATCGTCTTTCATGCCGTCGAGGAATTTTGTCAGCGAATATTGCCCGAAGGCGTGCATCGGCAGAACCAGCCGGGCCTTCAGCGTCTTCAGCACCTCGATCATTGCGCCAATCTCCAATGTGTAGCTGCCGTCGACCGGCGCTATCACGACATCAAGCCGGCCCAACAGCGCGTAATGCACCTCGCTCAGCGCATGATGCAGATGGCCAAGATGGCCGATGCACAGGTCCGCCACCTCGAACACGAAGATCGAATTCGCATCCCTTTCCGGCGTGCCCCAGCCGCGGATATCGGTAGTGACGTTGCGGATGGTCACATCACTCAGCGTCAGCAAATGCTCGGCCGGGCCAGGGCCGTCAGGGTTCCAGCCGCGCATCACATGGGGTATCGCCGGGTCGGGAGTATCGGTGAAGTGGGTCTCGTGGGCCTTGTTCATGGTCACCAGGTCAGGCAGCTTGCCAGCCCCATTGGCACCGAAATAGTCGGTGGCGATAACCACACCATCCTCGGTCTCGATCCGGAAGGTCGAGTGGCCGACATAGGTAATGGTAACGTCGCGGGCACGCGCGGCGATATCGCCCAGTGCCGCATAGCGCACTCCCGGGATGCCCTCGACGAACGCGTAACAGCTGCTTGCACGCGCGGCCATCGGCCCGGCGAAAGCGAGTGCAAAGACGATCAAGGCGGCCAAACGGATCATCCCCGTTCTCCTTATTGCCCTCCCGCTCGGGATCGAGTTTACCCTTTCATTCCGCTCACTGCCAGCTATCATCCGCCCAGACAAAGTCAAACCGGGAGGAGACCCGACATGTCATCCGAACTGTACTGGGTTGCTGCAACTGCATTGATCACGGCTTTGATGTGGGTGCCCTATATCCTGTCGCTACTCGGCGAGTTCGGGGTGATGGCGGCGCTGAGTGACGGCAACGCCGGCACCACGCCAGGCGCTGTCTGGGCCCAGCGCGCCAAGCGGGCCCATGCAAATGCGGTCGAGAACCTGGTGATTTTTGCACCGCTGGCCATCGGCATCCATGTCGCTGGGCTGTCGAGCGGTACAACCGCCACCGCCTGCGTCGTATTCTTCTTTGCCCGCCTGGTGCACTATTTGGTCTACACGGCGGGCATTCCTTTCGTGCGGACACTCTCGTTTGCAATTGGCTGGCTGTGCCAGATCGTATTGGCTTTGGCCCTGCTCGGCGGGGCCTGACGCCGCCACTTCCGCATTGTAGCGCCAGCCGATGAAGCTCGTCGTCACCGGCGCGACTGGTCTGGTCGGTGGCGCCGTGCTGCACGCGGCGCTGCACGACCCCCGGATCGCTAGCGTCGTCTCACTCGGGCGCCGCCAGACCGGCGTCACGCACCCGAAACTGACCGAACTGGTGGTCGAGGACTTCCTCAACCTCGCCCCGGTCGCGGCGCATATCCGCGATGCCGATCTCTGCTGCCATTGCCTCGCCGCCTATATCCACCGGGTCCGCCGGGCGGCTTACCAGACCATCACCGTTGGCTATCTCGACAGCTTGATCAGCGTGTTGGAGACAGCAAGCCCCGGCGCCGCCTTCTGCATGTTCACCACCGAAGGCACCCGCCAGGACGGCAAAAGCTGGATCCGGACGATGAACGTCAAAGGCCAGGCCGAGACGCGCCTGCTGGCATCACGCCTGCCCCGAAAATACATCTTCCGCCCCGGCTATATCAACCCGACCCAACCCCGCGCTCGTCCGGTTTTCTATGATAGGTTGATGAAACCGGTGTTCCGCCTGTTCCCGGCAATGGGCATAGAATCTGCGGATCTGGCCCGGTCGATGATCGACGTAGGGCTATCCGATCCGCGCCCGGAGGCGGTGATCGGCCATCGGGAGCTTCAGGTCCTCACGGGACTATAAGTGACCGGTATGCGAATGTAGACCAATGAACCGCGCCGAGCCGTGGCGCAAAAGGACGCGAGTGAACTTCCATTTCGATCAGTGACCAGAGGGGGTGTCCCACATGAACAATCTATTGCATCCGCCAAGCGCTGATCCTGATCCGCTCGCCCATCAATCCCGCGCGCGCACGACCCCGACCATATACCTCGTGCTTTTGTTCGGGGCTCTCTTCATGTGGGCGCCATTCGCGATTACCCCCGAAGTCGACTGCCGCGAGTATCCCTGCCCGTTGTGGCTGCGGGGGGTCGCATTCCTGCTTGGCGCGCTATTCGGTTGCGGCGCGCTTCTTGCAATTGTCCGGGGCATGGTTTGGGGCGGTAGGCTCGACAGCACAACCGGCGAGATCCTGTGGTGGCACGGCGCGCCTGGCGACCGCGAGCACCGCATCCCCGTTGCACAGATCAGCCGGATCATTGTCACGCACGGTGACTCGGTGTCGTTGTCGCTCCGCGACACCGAGGGGCGGCGGGTTGTGTTGCCCGCCGAATGCGTCCCCCCGCCGATCGCGGAATGGGCGGCTGAAATGGGTCGCCGCTTTCCACATATCGAGATCGAAATCAACGACTGACGGCATCCGACGCAGCCGCCGCGGCATTTCAGGATCGATCCTACAGCCTGCGGCAGGTCGCCGACCGCCTACCGCAAATCCGGCGGTGTCGCCTCCGCCACCAACGCCGCAATGGCCTCGTCCAACCCCACGACCTGCTGCCCCTGCTGGCCCAACCTACGCACCGCGACAGTGCCAGCCTCGACCTCTTGGCGTCCAACCGCCAGGATCGCCGGGATATGGGCATTCGAGTGCTCGCGGACCTTGTAGTTGATCTTCTCGTTGCGCGCGTCCACCTCAACCCGCAGCCCCGCCGCCAGCAGTTGTCCCACCACCTCCTCGGCATAGCCATCGGCGTCCGAGACAATCGTCGCCACCACCACCTGACGCGGCGCCAGCCACAGCGGGAACCGCCCGGCGTAGTTCTCGATCAGGATGCCCATGAACCGCTCGAACGAGCCAAGGATCGCCCGGTGCAACATCACCGGCACAGCCTTTTCCCCGGACGGCATTACATATTCAGCGTCGAGCCGGTTGGGCGTGTTGAAATCGACCTGGAATGTGCCACACTGCCATTCCCGTCCGATCGCATCGGTCAGCTTGAAATCCAGCTTCGGGCCGTAGAACGCGCCCTCGCCGGGGTCGACCACGAAATCGTCGGTTACCTTGCGCACGGCCGCTTCCAGCGCCGCCTCGGACTTGTCCCAGATCGCGTCCGAACCCACCCGCACCTCGGGCCGGGTCGACAATTTGATGTCGAAGCGCTCGAACCCCAGATCCTGGTAGATCGAGGCCAGCAGCCCGATGAACCCCGCCGTCTCCGCCTCGATCTGATCCTCGGTGCAGAAGATATGGGCGTCGTCCTGGGTGAAACCGCGCACCCGCATCAGGCCATGCATGGATCCGGACGGCTCATAGCGGTGGCAGGCGCCAAACTCGGCCAGCCGCAGCGGCAGGTCGCGGTAGCTTTTCAGACCGTGATTATAGACCTGCACATGGCATGGGCAGTTCATCGGCTTCAGCGCGTTGACCCGCTTCTCGTTGGCATGTTCATCATCGACCTCGGTGATGAACATGTGCTCGCGGTATTTGTCCCAGTGGCCGGATGACTCCCACAGCTTGCGGTCGACAACCTGCGGGGTCTTGATCTCCTTGTAGCCGGTGGTGGTCAGCCGGCGCCGCATATAGTCCTCCAGCACGCGCCAGATGGCCCAGCCGTTCGGGTGCCAGAAAATCATGCCCGGCGCCTCGTCCTGCAAATGGAACAGCTCCATCTCGCGGCCCAGCTTGCGGTGGTCGCGTTTGGCGGCCTCCTCCAGCATGGTCAGATGCGCCTTCAGATCGTCGCGGTTCTTGAAGGCGACACCATAGATCCGCTGCAGCATCTTGTTCCGGCTGTCACCACGCCAATAGGCGCCGGCAACCGACATCAGCTTGAAGGTATCCGCCGGCACTTGGCCGGTATGCTGCAAATGCGGCCCACGGCACAGGTCCTGCCAATAGCCGTGCCAGTACATCCGCAACGGCTCGTCACCGGGGATCGCCTCGATCAGCTCAACCTTGTAGAGCTCGTTGGTATTGCCATAGAAGTTCAGCGCATCCTCGCGCGACCAGACCTCGGTACGCACCGGATCGCGCGCCGCGATGATCTCGCGCATACGCTTTTCGATGGCGGCAAAATCGTCCTCGGTGAACGGCTCGTCGCGGTCGAAATCGTAGTACCAGCCGTTCTCGATCACCGGGCCGATGGTGACCTTGGTGCCCTGGAACAATTCCTGCACGGCGCGGGCCATGATATGGGCGCAGTCGTGCCGGATCAGATCCAGCGCCGCCGCTTCGTCCTTGGCCGTCACAATCGTCAGATTTGCATCCTGCTCAATCGGTCGCGACAGGTCGCTCAGAACTCCGTCGATCCAGCAAGCCAGCGCCGATTTCCCAAGCGAAACCGCGATATCCGTCGCAACATCAGCGCCGGTCACGCCGCGTGGATAACTGCGGGTGGCGCCGTCCGGCAGGGTGATGGTTACTTGCTCGCTCATTGGTCAGATTCCCGGTTGGGGTAAAAGGCTGCGCGCAACATCCCGACAGGTGGGGTATGTGTCAAGCGGTCTGGGCGAATGGCGCCGACAGGGCAAATCAGACCAGCTTGGCGAAAGTCCGTCCGGCAACTTGCTCATACACATCAAGCGTCGCCCGCTGCATGGCGGCGACGGTGTAGCTTGCGTGAATACGGGCGCGGGCATCCATGCCCATATGGGCGCGCTGCGACGGGTCGAGGTTCAGTGCCTTGTTCAGCTCGATTGTCAGCCGGGCGATGTCACCAGGCGGGTACAGCCAGCCCGACTTGCCATGCATCACGGTCTCGCGGGCGCCGCCATGGTCGGTCGCGATCACCGGACGGCCCATCGACTGGGCTTCGATCACGGTGCGGCCGAATGCCTCGGGCTCGATCGAGGCCGAAACCAACACCGAGGCCAGCTTGTAGGCGGCCGCCATATCGCTGCAACCGCCAACCAGATGAACGACGTCGCCGACCCCGAGCTTTTCGATGCGCTTGCGCAGCACCTGCTCGAAGCCGTTGCCCTGGCTCTCGCCAACGAGCAGCACCAGGAAATCGTCGCCGCGCATGGCGCGCAGGCTGGCGGCAGCATCGATCAGATCCTCGGCGCCCTTCCAACGGGTCAGGCGAGCCGGTAACATGATCACCGGGCGGGGGTCGTCGAGCAGGCCCCATTGTTGCGCCAACTTCACGGCGCGCTCATTGCCGACTGCCTCCTCGGAAAAAACGCTGATATCGACTCCACGCCGGATGGTGACGATCTGGTCAGCGGGTACGCCGTGGCGTTCGATGATCCGCTTGCGGATGAAATCCGAGACCGCGATCACCGGCTCGCCTTTGGCCATCACCGCGTTGTAGCGCCGTTTGAGCGGAAGATCCTCGTTGTAGGCGCCGTGATAGGTGGTAATGAAATGCGTACCAGTACGCTGCGTTGCCCAATAGGCGCTCCAGGCCGGCGCACGCGAGCGGGCATGGACGATGTCAATCTGCAGATCCTGGATCAACCGCGCCAACAGGCGCGCATTCTGCCACAGGTTCAGCGGGTTCTTGGTGTCGGCATTCATTGCGATCACCTGCCCCCCGGCCTTGGAGATTCGCGGCAGAAGCTGCCCGCCGGCGGTCGCGACAATCGCCCGGCCGCCCTCGCGGACAATGGCTTCGGTGATCTCGAGCGTGCCGTATTCGACCCCGCCCATATCCATTCGCGGGACGATCTGCAGTACGGTTAGTGGGCGCTGTTCTTCCGATCCAGGCCGGATCCCGCTAAGGTCGCCCGAATCCTCGCCAGTGATGGAGGACGAAACGAACATGAACGCTCCAGATTACGTCAAAATTAGCAATGACGAACAACTCGCTTATCACATAATAGCGGGTCGCGGCGATGGCGCAAGCGCGCCCGGCGTCGTTTTTCTCGGCGGGTTTCGCTCCGACATGACCGGGACCAAGGCGCTGTGGCTCGAGGACTGGGCCCGGGCGCGTGGCCGGGCCTATCTCCGCTTCGACTATCGTGGTCACGGGGCTAGTTTCGGCAACTTCCTCGACGGCGCTATTGGCGACTGGGCTGACGACGCTTTGGCCGCCATCTCGCAACTGACCCAGGGGCCGCAAATCCTCGTCGGCTCGTCCATGGGGGGGTGGATTGCGCTAATTCTGGCTCGGCGGATTCCCGAACGTGTCGCCGCACTGGTCGGCATCGCCGCCGCGCCGGATTTCACCGAGGATGGCCTGTGGGCCGGGATGGACGCGGCCCAGCGGCGCGACCTGATGGCGGTCGGGCGAATCGAGCAGCCCTCGGACTATTCGGACGAGCCCTATGTGATCACCCGCCGCCTGATCGAGGATGGGCGCGATCAGCTGGTGCTGCGCACGCCCCTGGCACTGCCCTTCCCGGTGCGCCTGCTGCAGGGGACGGCGGACGCGGATGTGCCAGTTTCCGTGGCGTTGCGCCTGCTCGACCATATCGATTGCCCGGATGCCAGACTAACGTTGGTGAAGGGGGCGGATCACCGCTTCTCCGGCCCGCGTGAACTCGCGCTGATTGGCAAGACGTTGCACTCGGTGACGCAGGCGGTGGCGGCCGCCCGCAATTGAATACCCCTTAAATCAGAAAGGGATAGCTTCGCCCCGATAGTCCTCGAAAACTCCGGTCGTCGCCAGCGACAGGGTGTCGAAGCGTTGCATCAGCCCCTTGGCGCTGTCCTCGACCTCGATTGCCGCTTTCGGGCCACCCATGTCGGTGCGGACCCAGCCCGGATGGTAGGCGCCGACAGCGATGCCCTGTGGTTTCAGGTCTGTTGCCAGGTTGCGAGCCAAATTGGTCGCCGCCGCCTTCGAGGCGCGATAGATATAGGACCCACCGGGCGCGCGTTTGTTCGAGGCCATCATCGAAGAGACGATGGCAATTTTTGCCGCCGGCGCCTGCAACAGCCGTGGCATGAAGGCCCGGACGGTGAAGAATATGCCTGCGACATTGGTCATCATCACCGTATGCCAAGCGTCAAAGGTATATTCCGGGTCATCCAGCCCGCCGCGTGCCAGGTACTGGCCGGCATTGCAGATCAGCAGATCGATCGGAGCATCATCCAGCGCCGCCGCCGCGGCCATCTCCTCGGGGTCGGTAACGTCGATGTTGAGCACCGAGAGATTCTTGTTCTTGCGCGCCAGATCGGCCAGCGCCGGAGCCTGCCCCGGGCGGCGGGCCGCCGCCAGCACCCGATCGCCGCGCTCCAGGGCCAATTGCGTCAGCGCCAGGCCAATGCCGCGATTGGCGCCGGTGATCAGGGTTGTCTTGGCCATAGTATGCTCCATCATGGCGGGGATAGCCTGTGCCAACACGCGGTCGGGCCACATATTGAGAGGTTGCCATGAAACCGAATTATTCGAAAGCGCTGATTATCGGCGCCGGGGCAGGATTGTCGGCCTCGTTGGCGCGGCTTTTTGGCGCCAAGGGGCTGAAGCTGGCGCTGGCGGCGCGCGATACCGGCAAACTGGCGGCGCTGGGCGCTGAAACCGGGGCCAGTATCTACGCCTGCGACAGTGCCAACCACGGGCAGGTTGCGGCGCTGTTCGCCGCGCTCGACGCCCACGGCGCCCCGGATGTGGTGGTCTACAACCCCTCCGCCCGGGTGCGCGGGCCGCTGATCGACCTCGACCCTCAGGCAGTGGCCCACGCCGTGCAAGTAACGGCGGTCGGGGCGTTTTTTGCGGCTCAGGAAGCGGTCAAACGGATGCAGCCGGCAGGCCACGGCGCGGTTCTGTTCACCGGCGCCTCAGCCGGGGTGAAGGGCTACGCCCAGTCGGCGCCTTTCGCCATGGGTAAATTCGCGCTGCGCGGATTGGCTCAGTCGATGGCGCGTGAGCTGCACCCCAAAGGCATCCACATCGGCCATTTCGTCATCGATGGCGGCATCCGCAGCGGCACCCGCCAAGACCCGCCGGACAGCCCGGATTCAATGCTCGACCCGGATGCGATCGCCCTCAGCTACTGGCATTTTTTGGAACAGGACCGATCAAGCTGGTCATGGGAGATCGAACTCCGCCCCTGGGTCGAACGGTTCTGAGGTCGTTAATCCCGAATGCCCGTCGTTGGGCTTTCCATAGCGTATCATTTGGCGCAGACATTGGGATTGTTGATCCCGGGGGGCAATGATGAGCTGTCGGCCGCACGTTTGTTTTCCGCCCTGGGCGGGCCATTGACCCTCACAGCCGGCATCGGCGCGCCGGTCGCTGGCGGGCTCGGCCGGGCGATCCTGATCAACCTGACCGGAATTTTCCTGCTCGACGTCATGGGGCTGATCATCAAGCACCTGTCCGGTCACTACAGCGCCCCCGAACTGTCGACCTATCGCAACCTTTTCGGCATGGTGCCCAGCCTGATCTTCCTGTGGATGGCGGCAGATTGGCACGCGCGCGGCCGGCGGATCATCATCCGGCAATGGCCGCTCGGGCTGCTGCGCGGCAGTTTCGTCACCATGGCTCAATTCATGTTCTACCTGTCGCTGGCGCGCATGGAGTTTGCCACCGCCACCACCATCGGCTTCTCGATGGCGATGTTCATCACCGCGCTTTCGGTGCCCCTGTTGGGCAACCGGGTCGGCGTCGTGCGCTGGCTGGCGGTCGTGGTCGGGTTCGCCGGGGTGGTGATGGTGATGGGACCGGGGTCGGATGACTTCGGCCTAGACGCCCTGCTGCCGCTGGGGGCGGCGTTCTTCTATGCGCTGGTCAGCGTCACCGCCCGGATGATGGACGACGAGGTGCCGAGCCCGCTGATCAACCTCTATTCAAACGTCGCCGCGATGGCCGGAGCGATTGTGCTGTGTCTCTCGACCGGCGGGTACTCGCCCATCGCCTCGGCTGTCGATCTGATGTGGATCATCGCCATGGGCGCGCTGGGCGGCATCGGCGTCCTGTGCCTGATCGTCTCGTTCCGCATGACCGAACCAAGCGATCTGGCGCCGTTCAGCTATTTTGGCATCCTCTATGCCTTCGTGCTGGGCTGGCTGTTCTTCGGCGAAGCGCCGGTCGATCAGCTGTTCCCCGGTGCTTTGCTGATCGTCGCCGGTGGCCTGATGATCGTCTGGCGCGAACGCCGCAAGCGCCAGCGCGCGGTCGCCGATAGCGGTTTGGGTTGAGGGCGCCAGGGCGGGCGCGAACGACCGTCGTGGGGTCGCCATTTCGGCAAGCTGGAATGGGATGCGCCGCGTGGCCGAGCCTGGCAAACTGGCGCCGTTCAGGTATTTCAACATCCGGTCGGCCATCCAGACATAGGAAATCCGAAAGCCAGATCATCGGATGCCCGGACCAAAACAATTGGACCCTCAACGATGATGTGGTAGTCTGATTTTCGCGGGCCTGGACGTTATCCGGGAGATATCGGTTCACCCTGTTTTTCCTGCGGTGACCTCGCGCGCGCAATGTGACACTTTTGTCAACGGCTGCGACCAATTTGCATGAGGAGTCGGGGGCAACCCTCGGTCAGCCATCTCAAACGGGGGCGAGTGCAAAGGAAAGACCGATGATGAAGACCAAGCTTCTCGCGGTGGCCTTAGTCGGCCTGACGCTGTCGGGTTGTGCGCCCGGATGGACCTATTCGCCGGTGACCATGACCGACGGTTTTGCCACAGAAATTCGACACACTGGCACCGAAATTGTAATGGGGCCGTTTGGCCCCATACTTGTCCAAGAGGGCGAGGCAGCGGAAATCTTGATGCCCGACGGTGCGTGGGTCCCCTGTCCCGCAGGTGAGTGCGGGGCGATCTACGTGCGCGAAAAGGATAATCATCCTGCTCCCCCGGTCATTACGGCGCGGCCGACGAATCCCAAGCCCGTGGAGAAAGCTGAAAAAGAAGATAGCGGTGGCAGCGGCGGCGGGGACTGAACCATGTGGCGGCGTCAATTCCTGACCGGACTGGGTGCTGGCATCGCAGGCGCCGGATTTGCCGCGGCCAATGTGGCGACGGCGCGCGCCGATCAGGCGCGAGATGCGATCCTGTACGTCCCGGGTTATGACAGCGGCACGGCGTTGAGTGCTGGCCGACTGATCGCCGGGGACCGCCATTCCGGTCGCGCCGTGCCGCGCGGCTACAAAGGCCCAGTGACGCTGCTGAGCCGCGTCGATCTGGAAAGCGGAGAGACAATCCGTGCGGCGTTTCCGGTGCAGGGTCATTCGATTGCCCTGACGCCATCGCGTGATCTCGGTGTCTTCAGCTCAATCCGCGACCACCGGATGATCACCTTCAATGCGCGAAGCCTCGACCTGGTTGCGGTCTCCGAACCCTTCGCTCCAGGCACCGACGGTGGCGATCCTTTCACCGGCGGCGGACACTGCAAATTCCTGCCGGAAAGCGGCCTGTTGCTGGTGACCGAGCGGGCGCCATACCGTACCGTCAGCAACCGGCTGGAGAACCACTACGGGCGCCTGACGCTGCGCGACCCCGAGACTTTGAAGGTGGTCGAGAGCCATAGTTGCCACGGCCTTCACCCGCATGACCTGCAGCTCCTTGAAGGCGGCCGGCTAGTGGCCGTCGCCAACTACGGCCGTACGCGCAATCGGGATCGATCATCAGTGGTGCCGGAGATTGTCGAGCCCTCGGTCACGGTGATCGAAGTGGCGAGCGGCAAGCTACTCGAGAAAATCGTAGTGCCACCGCAGGGCGCCGAGACCCGCCATCTCACCGCTGCCGGTGACGACAATCTTTTCGTGGTCCAGGTCGCCATGGGCCCGCCCGGGACCGAGGCCACCTGGAAACAGAAAACGCCAGTCGCCCGCGATCGCCTGTCGCAACGGGGTGAGGTCTACCTACCGTCCCCATTGCTGCGCGTCGCGCGCCGCGACGGCAGGCCCATGCCGCTGGCCCAAGGCGAAGCGGCCGCCTTCATGCGCCATGGCCTCTCGATTGTACACGATCCGGCCCACGACCAGATCATCGCGACCTTCCCCGGTAGCCACAGCGTGATGGTGGCCGACGCGGCGAGTGGGGCTATCACCCATGTACTGCGTACCGACAGTATTGGCCTGCGCTATCCCTGCGGTGTGGCGTTGCATCCCGACGGCCGGCGCTACATCGTCACCGGGTCATTTGAGAACATCTACGTCTTCGACCGTGCGACCCATCGGTTGGACCACGACGCCTGCCGCTATCTACCGCTGTTCCACCACAGCCATATCCTCGTGGCCTGACCGATCTGAAGACGCTCCATCGGGCGACGCTTTCGGATTCGACGGAGGACACAGCATTGGCGGCTATCATCACGCAGGAAAATATGGTCCGGTTGCGTTGAGTACCCCATGAATGATGGCACATTCCAATGACCCAACACCCCAGTCCCCATCCGGTCTACATCACCTACCTAAACCGCTTCGACATCGAGGCGCTGGCGTTGACCGACGCAGAGATCCTCGGCGCCATCGAGGACAGTCTGGCCATGCAGGGGCGCGGCGAAACGGTGGTCGAGCCGCGCATGCATATCGAGCCCCGCGCCGGGGCCGACGGCCATTTCAACGTGCTGCGCGGTTGGATCGGCGGCGAAATCGACTCCGCCGGGGTCAAGGTGGTGGGTGATTTCGTCGACAACTACCTGAAGGGTCTGCCCTCGGAATACGGTGTGCTGACCTTGTTCGACCCGCGCAACGGCGCGCCGAAGGCAATCCTGGATGCAATCGGCATTACCGATATGCGGACCGGTGCGGTTACGGCGGTGGGCGCCAAATACCTCGCGCCGAAGGGTGCGAAGATCCTTGGTCATATCGGCGCCCGTGGCACCGCCTATTGGAATGTGCGGTTGCTGGATCACCTGTTCGATTTCGACGAGATTCGGGTCCACTCGCGCCGCCCGGATAGCCGCGATGCCTTTGGCGAGCGGCTTGCCCGCGATCTGGGCAAGAAGATCACCGTCACCCAGGATTGGGAAAGCTGCATCCGCGGCGCCGACATCGTGGTCGAGGCGTCGCGCCTGTCGGCGCCGCAGCCGATGTTGATGACTGAATGGATCAAGCCCGGCGCGCTGGTCGTGCCCTACGGCACTATGAGCGCCATCGAGATCACGCTGACAGACATCATGTCAAAGCTGGTGGTCGATGACTGGGGCCAGTGCAAGGGCGGCAAGTTCGGATCGCTCCGCGCCCATGTCGAGGCGGGCAAGCTGTCCGAGGCCACCCTCCACGCCGAGCTGGGCCAGATCGTCGCCGGGCTGAAGCCGGGCCGCGAGAGTGAGGCGGAGACCATTCTCCTGTGGCACCGCAGGTTGTCGATATCAGATATTGCGCTGGGTCATGCGATGCTGGCGAAGGCGGCCAGGCTGGGGATTGGCCAACGGCCGCGGTTCGCCTGAACACCCCCCTCCACCCTCGCGCAACCTGTCCCCTCCCCCCGCTGGGGGGAGGGTTAGGGAGGGGGCGACCCCGCCAGCTAACCAGACTTCGGCTCAGCCGCCCCGCCGCCACGGCTCCAGCAACGCCTCCGCCTCGACCCGGCCCTGGTCGGTCAGGCTCAGCGCGTTGCCTTTCCGCAGCACCAGCCCCAGACCCAGGCTGCGGCTGAGGACCGCCTTCGAGCGGGCGCGGGTCCAGCCGAGATGGGTGCGTAGCGCCTCAGCCACATTCTCCTCGTGGCGCTCAGCGCCCTTCTCGTGGGTCATCAGATGAACCACCAAGGCTCGCGCCTCGTTTTCCAGCGCCTGGCGGGCCCGGCGCCGCAGCCCGGCGATAACCCCATAACGCGGCCCGAACAGGAACGCCGCCGCCAGGAAGCACCCGGTCATCAGCGCCATCATGCCGCCGATCGAGACATCCCACAGCACCGCCAGCCAGTAACCCGCCACACTGGAGATCGCCGACATCGCCACCCCCAGCAAAACCATGGTCAGCGGCCGGTCGGTCAGCAGATACGCCGTCGAGGGCGGCACGATGACGAAAGCGATAAACAGGATCGCACCAACGGAATCGAACGCCGCCACCGCCGTGCAACTGGTCAGGAACAGCAATCCGTAGAACAGCGCCCTTGGCCGTAACCCGAACGCATGGGCCAACACCGGATCGAAGGTCGCCAGCTTCAGCTCCTTCCAGAACAACGCGACGAAACCGGCGTTCACCGCCAGCATCGTCCCCATCCAGACCAGCGACTGCGGCACGTGGTAGCCTGCCACCTCCAGCGTGTTCAGCCAGACAAACCCGATCTCGCCCAGCAGCACCGCATGGGCGTCGATATGCACGTCACGGGCATAAAGGTTCAGCAACAGCACGCCAGCCGAGAACAGCGCCGGAAACACCAGCCCGATGGCCGCGTCATCCTTGACCCGGCCGGAACGGGCCAGCGCCTCGGTCAAAAACACTGTCAGCACGCCGGTCAGCGCGGCGCCAGCGATCTGCACCGGGCCACTGGCAAAGCCGGTCAATAGCCACACGGTGACAATGCCGAATACGATTGAATGGCTGATCGCGTCGGACAGCATCGAGTTGCGGCGCAGCACCAGAAACGGCCCGATCAGCGCCGCCGCAGCGCCAACCGCCATGCCGGTGGCGACGATCATCAGGCCGGGGTTGTCGAAGGCGTCCTGCAACATCAGCCCCGCGCTCCATCGATTTCGGCCGACAGACGTTGAGCCTCCGCCTGTCCGGTCGGGGTCAGGATCCAATGCCCGCCCTCGCCCGGCATATGGGCAGCAGCGGTCACCAGGCCGCGCGCCGCCAGCCGGTCCAGCACCGCGCGCGTTCCCAGACGGTGATAGGCGTCCAGCATCCCCTGCTCGGCCGGATATTCCGGATCGCCATGCTCGCGGGCCAATTGCAGCAGGGTCGTCAGCACCTGGCGCCCACGCAGGCTGCGCCGTTCCCGCGCCCGCGCCAGCGCGTCCCACACCACACCGCGCCCGGGCGCGAACAGGATCGAGACCAGCACGATGGCCGAGGCCGCCAGCACGATCAGCGGCCCGGTTGGCAGCCCCCGCCTGAGGGCGCTGATCACCGCACCCGTCACGCCCGAGACCATGCCGATCAACGCCGACAGAACAACCATATGCTCCAGCCGCCGGGTCCATTGGCGGGCGGCAACGGCGGGGGCGATCACCATCGCCGCCATCAGCACGACGCCGACCATTTGCAGCCCGACCACCACCGCCAGGGCCACCATCACCGTCAGCGCCACCTCCAGCACCGTCACTGGCAGCCCCAGGGTGCGGGCGAAGGTGGGATCGAAGGTGATCAGCTTGAACTCCTTCCACAGCGCCAGAACCACGGCGAGCGCCGCCACCATGATGCCGCCCATGACCCATAGATCCGAGCGCAGGATCGCCGCCGCCTGACCGAACAGGAACGTCTCGAGCCCGGCCTGACTGGCCCCGCCACTGCCCTGGATCACCGTGAGCAGCACCACGCCGAGGGCGAAGAACACGCTCAGCGATATGCCGATGGCCGCGTCGGTCTTCAACCGGCTCAGCCGGGTCAGCGCCAGAATGGTCAGTGCCGCCAGCCCGCCGGTCAGCAGTGCCCCGGCCATGATCGCACCCAGATCGCGGGTTCCGGCGACCATGAAACCCAGGCAGACGCCCGGCAGTGCGGCATGGCTCAGCGCATCGCCGACCAGGCTTTGCTGGCGCAGCACGGCGAAACTGCCCAGAACCCCGCTGACTACACCAAGGATTGCAGCCCCCAGGGCCACGTTCTGCAAGGTGTAGTCGGACAGGAACTCGGCTATGGTCACGGCGCGGAGATCTCTTCGTTCCTGGCCGCCTGCGCGGCGTCGTCCAGCCCCCGCAGCAGCGAGATCTGGCCGCCATAGGCCCGGCGCAGGTTCTCGCTCGTATAGGCCTCGGCGACCGGACCCTGGGCGATGACGCGGACGTTCAGGATCACGATCCAGTCGAAATATTCCCGCACCGTCTGCAGGTCGTGATGCACCACGATCACCGTCTTGCCGCGGTCACGCAGGCCCTTCAGCAGTTTGACGATGGCGCGTTCGGTGGTGGCATCGACCCCGGCCATCGGCTCGTCGAGAAAATAGACCTCGGCCTCCTGCACCAGCGCGCGGGCGAGGAAAACCCGCTGCTGCTGGCCACCCGACAGCTGGCTGATCTGGCGCTCGGCCAGATCGGCGATGCCGACTTCGGCTAGCGCGGCAATCGCACGGCGGCGTTCCTCGGCGCCGGGCCGACGGAACCAGCCCAGATGGCCATAGCGGCCCATCATCACCACATCCAGCGCCGTGGTCGGGAAGTCCCAATCGACGCTGCTGCGCTGTGGCACATAGGCAATGCGGCGGCGCTGGGCCGAATAGGGCGCGCCGAACAGCCGTACATGTCCAGCGGTGGCCGGCACCAGTTCCAACACCGATTTGATGAAAGTGCTTTTGCCCGCCCCGTTCGGTCCGACGATTGCCGCCATCACGCCGGGCGGCACATCGACATCGATATCCCACAGCACCGGGCGGCCGTGATAGCTGACCGTCAAATCCTCGACATGCAGGGCCAGACCCGGCTCGTGCAGCGGCCCCTCGGGGCCAGTGGGTGCATTGATGTTCATTGCAGGTTCCATTTCGCCGCCCAGGCCGCCAGCCCGTCCGGCAGCGCCACCGGGGTGCCGCCCAGCGCCGATACGATGGCCAGGGTGTTGGCGTGGATCATGCCGATATAGGTGCCCGCTGCCGTCCCGGCCTCGCCCATCGCGTCGGAATACAACTGCGACCCCAGCGCCACGGCATGACCGCGCCCGGCGGCGGCGGCGATCACCGCCTGGATCGTGCGCGGGTTGATCGTGCTCTCGATGAAAACGGCGGGAACGTTGCGCGCGACCACCGTATCGACGGTCTGGCGGATATCGGCGATGCCGGCCTCGCTCTCGGTCGAGATGCCCTGGATGCCCGCAACATCGATGCCATAGGCCCGGCCATAATAGGCGAAGGCATCATGCGCGGTGACGAGGATACGCTGCTCGGCGGGGATGGTGGCGACGCTGGCGCGGACCCAATCGTGCAGCGCCGCCAGCTCGGCCGCATAGGCCACTGCCCGCGCCTGCATCGCCTCGGCACACTCCGGCACCATCGCGCCGAACAGTTCGGCGATGACCGGCGCGGTCGATGCCCACTGCGATACGTCCATCCAGACATGCGGGTCCGGGTAATGTGCGCCAGCGAAGGCCAACAGCCTGTCCTGCGGCACTGCTACCTCGGCCACCGCCTTGGTCGGGCGCCGCTCGGCCAGTTTGCCAAGAACTTCGCCGAGTTGGCCCTCGAGGTTGTTCCCCGCATACAGGATCGCATCGGCGCTAAAAAGCAGCCGAACATCGCCAGCGCTTGCCTTGTAGAGATGCGGGTCGGTGCCCGGTCCCATCATCGTCTCGACCGCAATGCAGTCACCGGCGACGTTCTCGGCCACATCGGCCAGCATGCCGACCGTCGCCACCGCCTTCGGCTCGGCTGTTGCCAAACTGGGCAGGGCGATGGCCAGGGCGACTGCCATGAAGGTCGCCTTCAGACTTTGTGTCACGACCATTCCTGATTCCTTCAGCAAGGGCATCTCCGACTCAAATAGGCTCTGGCTCAAATATCGTCAACAGGCTACAAAAATTAGCCTCGGCTAATTTTTACGCTACCGCTATAAAAAGGCGTAGAGGAGCCCCCTATGATTGACCGCGACGAGACCGCCCCGCCCCATCTGCGTGAAGCCAAACGCCAAGCCCGTAGTTTCGAGCGGGTGCGCCAGGCGCATCAGCGCGAAGTGGCCGAGGATTATGTCGAATTGATCGCCGACCTGATCGACGTCACCGGCGAGGCCCGCGCCGTCGATCTGGCCGAGCGGTTGGGGGTCACCAATGCTACCGTCAACAACACCCTGAACCGCCTGACCCGCGAGCGCCACTGCCTGGTGCGCGACTTCCTGATGCAGCTGGGTGACGATGCCGAGACCGCCAAGATCGATGCCGAGGGGATCGAGCACCATACCAGCGAGAAGACACTCGCGGCACTCAAGAGATTTCTCGGGAGATAACGGCATTTCGTGGGGACTGGGCCGGCACTAGCAACCCACAGAATGACGCAACTCACCTGCGTTAGGTGCCGATTAACCGTGGCGCGGATCGGAGTTCCCACCCTACGCGCTCCGATTTGACAAAGCCAAACCCACGCGGCAGACCAGAACAGCGCATCAGCCAAGACGACATCCTACGGGGTATGCCATGACCGACGCCTACAGGGAGGGCCTTGACCGGCGGCCCGCCAATTTCCAGCCGCTGACGCCGCTCAGCTTTCTCGCGCGTTCAGCGGCTGTGTTCCCGGAGCGGATCGGGATCATCCATGGGCCGGGGCGCACCACATATGCCAAATTCTACACCCGCGCCCGGCGGCTGGCCTCGGCGCTGCGGGCTGCCGGGGTAACACCGGGCCAAACCGTCGCGGCACTGTTGCTTAACACGCCGCCGATGCTCGAGGCGCATTACGGGGTGCCGATGGCCGGGGCTGTGCTGAACGCTCTGAACACCCGGCTGGACGGAGCCGGGATTGGCTTCATCCTCGACCATGGCGAGGCAAAGCTGGTGATCGTCGACAGTGAACTGGCGCCGCTGCTCCGCGAAGCGCTGGACCTGATGCAGGCACCTCAGCCAGTAGTGATCGAGTACACCGACCCGACCGCCGAGGCCGAGCGCCTTGGGATCGGCCAGGACTATGAGGCGTTCATCGCCAACGGCGACCCTAATTTTGCCTGGGAGTTGCCCATCGACGAATGGGATGCCATCAGCCTGAACTACACCTCCGGCACCACCGGCAACCCCAAGGGCGTGGTTTACCACCACCGGGGCGCCGCGCTGTTGGCCACCGGCAACGTGATCCATGCGCGCCTGAGCGAGCCGATGGTCTATCTGTGGACGCTGCCGATGTTCCACTGCAACGGCTGGTGCTTCCCGTGGTCGGTCTCGGTCGCCGGGGGCACCCATGTGTGCCTGCGCCAGGTACGGGCCGGACCGATCTACCAGGCGATTGCCGAGCACGGCGTCAACTTGATGTGCGGCGCGCCAATCGTGATGTCGGTGCTGCTGAACGCCGCCGACGACGAGCGCCGCGACTTCAGCCATAAGGTCACTTTCCTGACCGCCGCCGCACCGCCACCCGAGGCGACATTGGCGGCAATGGCCGAGGCGGGCTTCGACGTGATCCACCTCTACGGCCTGACCGAAGTCTATGGCCCCGCCGTCATCAACGAATGGAAATCCGAATGGGACGCCCTGCCACCCGCCGAACAGGCCGCCAAGAAGGCGCGCCAGGGCGTGCGGTATTCGGCGCTGGAAGGGCTCGACGTGATGGACCCGGAGACCATGCAGCCAGTGCCGGCTGACGGTGTGACCGTCGGCGAGATAATGTTCCAGGGCAATGTGGTGATGAAGGGCTATCTGAAAAACCCCAAGGCCACCGAGGAAGCCTTTGCCGGCGGCTGGTTCCATTCCGGCGATCTCGCGGTAAAGCACTCCGATGGCTACATCCAGATCCGCGACCGCTCGAAGGACATCATCATCTCGGGCGGCGAGAACATCTCGTCGATCGAGGTTGAAGACGTCCTGTACAAGCACCCCGCCGTGGCGATGGTCGCCGTGGTCGCAAAACCCGACGGCAAATGGGGCGAAACGCCCTGCGCCTTTGTCGAATTGAAACGCGGCCGCGAGGCGACCGAGGCCGAGTTGATCGAGTTTTGCCGTGACCGGCTGGCGCGGTTCAAATGCCCGCGCAACGTGGTGTTCGGCGAATTGCCGAAAACCTCGACCGGCAAGGTGCAGAAGTTCGAGCTAAGGAAGCTGGCCGAGGCGGTGTAGGGACGGCGGCTGCATTTTCCGCTATTCTCCGCTGCGTCGCGGACATTATTGCCGAAGAATGGCCCCGCCAAACCAGACCGTTTGAATCAAATGTGAACCTAAAAGTCCGGCCCCGGAGGGCCGGCCATGGCGAACATCCAAGCGTCGCTTGTCAGCTGAAGAACTGGCCGCCGTTCGGCGAAATCGTCGAGCCGGTCAGGAAACCGGCATCGTCAGCGGCAAGGAAGACAACGCAGCGGGCGATCTCCTCGGGCTCGCCGAGGCGGCCGACCGGGATCTGTGGGATGATTTTCTCGGCCAGCACCTTCTCGTCAATGGCCAGGACCATCTCGGTGCCGATATAGCCCGGGCAGATGGCGTTGACAGTGACACCGGCGCGCGCACCCTCCTGGGCCAGCGCCCTGGTGAAGCCGATATCGCCTGCTTTCGCCGCCGAGTAGTTGACCTGGCCGGCCTGGCCCTTTTGGCCGTTGATCGACGAGATATTGATCACTCGGCCGAACTTGCGGTCACGCATGCCCGCCCAAACCGGGTGGGTCATGTTGAACAAGCCGTTCAGATTGGTGCCGATCACCGCGTCCCACTGCTCGCGGGTCATCCGATGGAACATACCGTCGCGGGTTATGCCAGCGTTGTTGACCAACACCTCGACCGGCCCGAGATCGGCCTCGACCTTGGCGATGCCGGCGACGCAGGCATCGTAATCGGCGACCGACCATTTGTAGACCGGGATGCCGGTCTCGGCCTTGAAGGCGGCCGCCGCCTCGTCATTGCCAGCGTAGTTGGCAGCGACCGTGTAGCCGGCAGCCTTCAGCGCCTTGGAGATTGCCGCGCCGATGCCGCGCGACCCACCGGTAACTAGTGCAACTCGTGCCATATGTTTGTCTCCATTCGTCCGTAGGGTGCGCATTCTGCGCACCGTCATTTGCGAAGAAAGGTGCGCAAAATGCGCACCCTACCAATCTCAATCGCGCTCGACGCACATGGCGACGCCCATGCCGCCGCCGATGCACAGCGTGGCCAGGCCGCGCTTGGCGCCGCGGCGCTTCATCTCGTGGACCAGGGTGTTCAGGATGCGGCAACCGGAGGCGCCGATCGGGTGGCCGATGGCGATGGCGCCGCCGTTCACATTCACGATCGCCGGATCCCAGCCCATGTCCTTGTTGACCGCACAGGCCTGGGCGGCAAAGGCCTCGTTGGCCTCGACCAGATCCAGATCCTCGACCTTCCAGCCAGCCTTCTGCAATGCGAGGCGCGAGGCCGGGATCGGCCCGGTGCCCATGATCGAGGGATCAACGCCGGCAGTGGCGTAGCTGACGATGCGGGCCAGCGGCTCGATGCCCCGGCGCGTCGCCTCTTGTGTCGTCATCAGCAGGGTCACTGCCGCGCCGTCATTGATGCCGCTGGCGTTGGCGGCGGTGACGGTGCCCTCCTTGTCGAAGGCCGGGCGCAGTTTCTGCATGCTTTCCATCGTCGCGCCGTGGCGGATGTACTCGTCCTGATCGACGATGATGTCGCCCTTGCGCGACTTCACCGTGAACGCCGCGATCTCGTCGGCGAAGCGGCCGGCCTTCTGCGCCGCTTCGGCTTTGTTCTGGCTGCCCAGGGCAAAGGCGTCCTGCTCGTCGCGGCCAAGCTGCCACTGCTTGGCGACGTTCTCGGCCGTGATGCCCATGTGGTAGCCGTTGAAAGCATCCCACAACCCGTCCTTGATCATGCAGTCGATGAACTTCAGGTCGCCCATCTTCTGCCCGGCGCGCAGATGCGCGACATGCGGGCTCAGCGACATGCTCTCCTGGCCACCGGCGATGACGATCGCGGCATCGCCGAGCTGGATGTGCTGGGCGCCGATGGCGACAGCGCGCAGGCCCGAGCCGCACACCTGGTTGATGCCCCAGGCCGATGATTCGGTCGGCAGACCGGCGGCGATATGCGCCTGGCGGGCCGGGTTCTGGCCCTGGCCGGCGGTCAGCACCTGGCCGAGAATGGTCTCCGAGACATCAGCTGCATCGACGCCAGCGCGCTCAAGCGCCGCCTTGATGGCGACGGCGCCAAGCTCATGGGCGGGCGTGTTGGCGAAGGCTCCGTTGAAGCTGCCAACGGCAGTGCGCGCGGCCGAGGCGATAACGACATTGGTCATGAGGTTTCCTTTCTCCCGTAGATCGCGGCCTTGGTCAAAGCGAGTCGGCCGGAAAACTTTGGCCATTTCTTGCACGCTACGTGGGGCTCCGCAATGCGACAATTGCTGCACTGCAACAACTGCCATGTTGGCGAGTGGTCGGCAGTGTTGTCCGTGGGCTCGAAGTAACAACCGATCGAAGCAGTGGCTTCGCAGTTGCAAAATTCCGGTTGCACTGCGGCACAGCCAATGCAAAATATTAGGGCGCTTCCAAGTTGCGGGCGCCGAATGACAGACCGGATAAAGGGGTGTGGCCGTGGCCGCTGGCGAAAGTGACAAGGGTGGCACCGATAAGGCCCAGGGGAAGCCACATGGGGCGTCTCGGAGTAAAACCGAGAAGACCGTCATCAAGAAATATGCCAATCGGCGGCTCTATAATACAGCGAAGAGCAGCTACGTGACGTTGGACGACCTGTCCAAGATGGTCCGTGCCGGGCAGGATTTTTCGGTCTACGACGCCAAGACCGGCGAAGACATTACGCGCTCGGTGCTGGCCCAGATCATCTTCGAGGAGGAGGCCAAGGGGCACAGCATGTTGCCGACCAACTTCCTGCGTCAGATCATCGGCCTCTACGGCGATGCGCTGCAAGGGGTGGTACCGAGCTACCTGGAGGCATCCATGGAGACCTTCGCCCAGAACGAGGACAAGATGCGCCATGCCTTCGGCGCCAATCCAACGATCATGAACTTCGAGACCATGGCTCGCAGCAACATGGAATGGTTCGAGCAAGCGATGCGGATGTTCTCACCGTTCGGGGCTGCGGCAGCAGCCACCGCGGCGGCTGCCGGCAATGCGACCGGGAGCCCTGCTGAACCAAAGGTGCCGCCGGCGGCGGAGTCCAAAGAGAAACCGCGGCGCGACACATCCACGGATGATCTGAGCCCGGATCTCGACCAGTTGCAACGCCAGCTTGGCGAGATGCAAGCGCAGCTTGAACGCTTGACGCGCGGCAAGGGCTGATTGCGCGGCCAAGCGAGACTAGGCTTGCATCAACCAGCACTCAGCCCCAGTGCCTCGGAATTGAGATCCGAGTATCGCGGGCATAAAAGTTATTTTTTTAGGTTAATATAGCTGATAAATCAATGACTTAACAATGCGCAGAAAAACTATTGCCGGTCTTCTATTGTGGGGGTCCGCTGGGGGTCCGTAGTGGCGGCGCTTGCCGATCGAAAATCGGCCAAGCATCTTATTTGGCCTTCAACCACACCCCTGGCCTGCCGCCGTCCTCGGCGATGACCCCCGCCCCGGCGAATCCGAGCGCGACGCAGTTAGCTGCCGGTCGCTCAAGTTCAAAGGAAAACTCGAAAGCTGACGTTGCCTCCGACATATTTGGTTAAACGCAGTTCTAGGGACGATGCCGCAACCCTGAGAGCGAACTTTGGCGGCGTTCGCGACATAATGTGGACGCCAATTGAAGCTTTGAAAATGATCGCCTCCGGCGCATAGTGCGGCATTAGAAATCTTTCTTCCCGGCGGCTTTCCTACGCTGTGCCGGGTGATCTAGACGTTGCGTATATTCTACGAGCTCCGGGGGGCAGGTGCGTTGGCCGATGCTACGAGAAATATGACCTCGCGCCGGCGCTTCCTCAAGGCGGTGTATGCGGCTTCTATTCTGTCCAGTTTGGCCCCGGCGATCATTCCGAGTAGGTCAAGGGCTCAGCGCAAGACCCTCAGAATCATGCGCTGGAAGAATTTTGTCCCCGGTTTCGAGACTTGGTTCAATGAGACCTTTGTCCGGGAGTGGGGTGCTTCGAACGACACCGAAGTCATCGTCGACAATGTCGGCCTTGGTGAAATCAACGGATTGGCGGCGGCGCAAGCGCAGGCGCAGGAGGGCCACGACCTCGTCCTATTTTTGGCCTCGCGCGCCGGGCTTGAAGACGATGTGATCAATCATCGTGAGATCTTCGAGGAGTGCGAGAGCCGCTATGGCAAGGCCGCCGACTTTGTCATCAAGAGCTGCCTGAACCCCAAGACCGGAAATTACCACGGCTTTGGCGAGAGCTACGCGCCAACCGTTCTGACCTACCGGAAGGATCTGTGGGATGCCATTGGTCAGACACCGGCAACTTGGGACAACATCCGCAAGGGCGGCCGTGCAATCAAGCTTCTGCATGGAGCGCCGGTCGGCATCAGCATCGGCCCGGAGCACAACAGCGAGCACAGTCTTCGGGCTCTGATGTCAGCCTTCGGCGCCTCGGTACAGGATGCGGACGGTAACGTGACGCTTAAATCGGCGGAGGCACTGGAGGCGATCAGGTTCTGCAAGGCGATGTTCGAAGAGGCGATGACGCCGGATGTGCTCGCCTGGGGGCCGTCCTCGAACAACCGTTACATGCTCGCGGGAAGTGGTTGCCTGACGCTGGACACCATGTCGATCATCCGCGCCGCCGAGAACAAGGCGCTGCCGGTCGAGCCGAAACTTGCCCTGACGCAGCTGCCGGAAGGGCCTGCGGGCCGCGCCGGGCCGGCCTTCGCGGTCAACACCTATGTGATCTGGCGTTTTGCCCGGAATATCGAGGGCGCGAAGAAGTTCCTGGTCGATTACATTGGCCGTTTCCAGGAAAGCTTCATCGCTAGCGGTTTCCAGAACATGCCCAGCTATCTTGGTTCCACGCCGCATTTTGCCCAACTTGTCAGCGCCCCGACACATCCGCCGGGCAGATATAGCCTGCTGGCCGATGTTCCTGCTACGATGACCAATTTCGGCAGCCCCGGATACGCCAACGCGGCGATCGACGACGTATTCAATCAGGGTATCGTATCGACCATGTTCGCCCGCGCAGTAACTGGCGCAGCGACGCCGGAAGACGCACTGGATCAGGCAGAAATGGCCATCCGGCCGATTTTTGAAAAATGGCGTCAGGCGGGGAAAATTTAGGGTACAAGGCATGTGGGCGCGGACCCTGTCGCTGCGCCCGCGCCGGGTCAGATGGGTCATGGCAGTCCTCCGGCCCCGAAAAGGTGGCGTTACACAGGCACTGAAGTCATGCGCATCCGGAACAAACTCATTTTAGCCATGGCCGTTCCGGTGGGCCTGCTGGTCACCCAGATCTTTGTGGTGAACATCTTCATTCGCGAGCTGCAGTCGGCGGTCAATTTCATCTCAGCAGCCCATACCGCAATCGAGTCCGATTTTGTTGCCGCCGAACTGGTCGCCACCCTGCGAAGCGAGGTCAAGCAGCTCCCATCCCGCTATGTGCAAACACAATCCGGAACCGAAATCGGTGCCCCCCCACTGCGTCACGGCTGGACGGACCTGATTAAGCAGGTCGATGCCATCGCCGCATCGGACGCAATCAGAGCGGTCGAACCTGCCGTTCTCGACGCTGTGAAGCAGGCCTTTGACGACGCCGCCCGGCAATACACCCTGGCCGAGAACGCAATTTCCAGCGGTCAGGTTGATATGGATACCCTGATCGAGCGGGCGATCTTTATCGACAAGGCGCTGGGCAGCTTGTCTGAAGCCCTGAACACCCTGGCGGTCGAATTGCGCAAACAGCTTCAGGCTGCCGTGGATCGGGAACGCGCGATCCACAACCGCCCGGTCATCGCCGGGATCGCCATTGGCGGCCTCGCCGTGATCCTGCTTCTGGCCTTCGCTTGGCTCTATGTCGACCGTTTTTTTGTCGCCCGGCTGACGGCGCTCAGCAGAAGCATGCTGGCCATCGCCGGAGGCAACTTGCGGGCCGCCTTGCCAGTGGCGCGGAGCGACGATGAGATCGGCGAGATGGCGCAGGCCTTGACGGGGTTCCGTGACACCGCGGTCGAAGTCGAGGAGAACAACTTGCGCGAAATCGCCGAGGCCCGCCAACGGTTAGTTGACGCCATCGAGAGCATCTCCGAGGGGTTCTCGCTGTACGATCATGACGATCGGCTGGTGCTGTCGAACCGGCGCTATCACGAACTGATCTACCCCAGCATGGAGGACGCGGTTACGCCCGGCACCTTGTTCGAGGAGGTCATCCGCTGCGCGGCCGGCATGGGCATCGTCGAGGACGCCGCCGGTCGGATCGAGGAATGGGTGGCGCAACGCCTAGAACGGCACCGCAATCCGCAGGGCAGCTTCGTGATGCGACGGCGCGGCGATGGCTGGATCGAGGTCACCGAGCACCGGATCACCGGCGGCGGCACGGTGGCGATCTACGCCGACATCACCGAACAGAAGCAGGCCGAGATCGCGCTTCGCGAGGAAAAGCGCCGGACCGAGGAGGCCAACGAGCTGGTGACCGAGAAGAACCGGATGCTAGAAGCCCTGTCGGCGCAGCTGTCGAAATACCTGTCGCCGCAGGTCTATTCGTCGATCTTCAGCGGCAGGCAACAGGTCGAGATCGCCAGCCGGCGCCGCAAGCTGACGGTGATGTTTTCTGACATCGCCGGATTCACCGAAACCACTGACACGCTGGAATCCGAGGAGCTGACGGCGCTGCTCAACAACTACCTGACCGAAATGTCGGCCATCGCGCTGCAATACGGGGCGACTATCGACAAATACATTGGCGACGCCATCATGCTGTTCTTCGGCGACCCGGAAACCCGCGGCGTCAATGAGGACGCGACTGCCTGTGTCGAGATGGCGATTGCCATGCAACGGCGGATGCGCGATCTGCAAATGGAATGGCTCGATCAAGGCCTTGAGAATCCGTTCCAGTTGCGCATCGGCATCAACACCGGTTTCTGCACCGTCGGGAATTTCGGCAGCGAAGACCGGATGGACTACACGATCATCGGCAACACGGTGAACCTGGCCGCGCGGTTGCAAGCCCATGCAGAATTGGGGGAGATACTCATCGCGCATGAAACTTTCTCGCTGGTCAAGGATCGGATGCGAGGCGAAGAGCAACCACCAGCCACCGTAAAAGGTTTCGCAAAGCCGATCAGGAACTACCGAATAACCGGTTACCATGACGCAACAGCCGATCGGGGCAGGGTCATCAACGTCGGAAAGGACGGCGCGCGCATCGCGCTATATCTCGATCATCTGACCCATGAAGATCGGCAACAGACCATTGCAGAGATCGAAAAAATTCTTTCGCAACGGGAAGGTTAGAGTATTTTCGAAGGTCGCCTTCCCATCCGAAGCAAGACATCCCGCCTGTCGCGCAATTTTAGCAAGCCGGATATGAGGGCTATGTCGTCCTTTGTGCAGGTTTCTCGGACGCCGTGTTGCCGTGGTTGAGCGTGGCGCGGTGTTTGCCGGCGTCGGAGAAGCGCCAAGGCACGAAATCGCGGGG
>Ga0307380_10002471_pt1 | contig 26344 bp, 22 predicted proteins | sample UN3MG_FD_202239 | JGI IMG/M metagenome (GOLD analysis project Ga0307380, IMG submission 202239) | Soil microbial communities from Risofladan, Vaasa, Finland - UN-3 | ecosystem: Environmental > Terrestrial > Soil > Coastal area > Acid sulfate soil | place: Finland: Risofladan, Vaasa | collected... | reverse complement strand
GCTGGGCGGCTTACAGCGATGAGGTGGGAGCGCCGCCGGGTGTGGGCGAACCGGCCCCGCCGCCGGGTGTGGGCGAACCGGCCCCGCCGCCGGGTGTGGGCGAACCGGCCCCGCCGCCGGGTGTGGGAGAACCCGCGCCGCCGGGTGTGGGTGAACCGGCTCCGGCTCCCGCGCCGGGCGAACCTAAGGAACCGGGCGAGCCAGGCGAACCGGGGGGCGAGCCGCGTTACCCGGGTAAAGGCCACCATTACGGCTGGTGGAAGAACCCGGAGTGGGCGCGCGACCGCGGTACGCGGCCGTTGCCGGAGGGCGACGTACCCGGCACGGGCGAGATGGAACGGAAGCGCGAGCGCGAGCGTAAGCGCGATGCCACCGGAACCGGCCCGGAACGCGAGCGTAAGCGCGACCGCGAACACGTCAGGCCCGGCGGCGGTAAAGGCGCGGGCCCGGGCGCGGGCGCGGCGCCTGGAGGGGCCGGCGGCGCGGGTAAAGGCGCCGGCGGCGGCAAAGGCAAAGGGAAGGGGGCCGACAAGGGCGGCGCCGCCGGCGGCCAATAGCGGTAGCCGGTAAAAAAGAAAAGGAGCCGCAAAGGCTCCTTTTTTATATGCCGAGGGCGGGGCTCGAACCCGCACGGCCCGTATGGGGCCAGCGGATTTTAAGTCCGCTGCGTCTGCCAGTTCCGCCACCTCGGCGTGCTTTATTTTCAGTGAATTACGGCGCGGGCCTCCGGGCGCGTACGCTTTTTGTGTTTATTTTGTGTCAATAATTCTAAGACATCGGCCATATAATCCGGCGAGAGGTGTGCGTAGCGCATCGTCATTTGCACCGTCTTATGCCCGAGTAAGCGGCTTATCGTCGAGAGAGGTACGCCTTCCATCGCAAGCCACGAGGCAAACGTATGCCTTAAGTCGTGGAACGAGAAGTCCTCAATCCCCGCACGTATTAAAGCGGCCCGAAAACCATTGTCGATGTAATTATAGCCGCGGCCGTAGCGACTCAAGAACACCGCGCCTTCGCGGTGCCGGAGCTTCGATAAAGTATTATATAATACCGCGTTAATAGGGACAACCCTCGACTCGTTGTTCTTCGAGTCAACGACGCGGATTTGGCGGCGTTTAAGGTCGACGTGGCTCCAATCCAGCCCGAGCAGCTCCCCCAACCGCATCCCCGTATTTAGCGCCGTGGTGACCAGAGGACGTAGTTCGTCCGAGCAGGCTTCTAATAGCGCCTCCGCTTCCTCCTGCTTTAAGTACCTAACGCGCCCGTTCGGTTCTTTGAACTTCGGGACGTGAGCGGCCGGCGACGCTTCGAGGTAACCCCAGGTAACCGCGAGCCGGAGGGCGTGCTTTAGCGTCGAGAGGTCGCGGTTTACGGTTGCGGGGGAGACCGAAGCGCGCCGCGTCTTTTTAAACGACTCGATGCCCTCCGGCGAAACGGCTCGTAGCGGTACGTCGCCGAAGTAAGCCAAGATGTTCTTCACGTTGAAACGTTTCTTTAAATAGGTCGACCTGCGGTTATTATCGGCGCAATACTGCTCGTACTTCTCCATCAACGCGTTCAAGCGTATCTCTTTAACGACGCGGACGCCGAAGGCCGTTCCTAATGTTCGCCGGACTATCGCCTTCGCGATTTCTTCAGCTTCGGCTTTGACCGTCGTTTTGAGTGACCGGTCCAGCCGGATACCGTTGTACCGGCCGAAGAGCCAGTAATTTTTACCGCGCTTGCGGACCGAGTACCCCATCTTTGTCCTCGGATTCAGTAAGGTATTTCGAGAGAAGCTGGGCTAATAATTTTTTCCGTCGCTTAAAGACGGCGTTTTCCTCCTCAGGTTCCGTAGGCGATATTTCCATATTAAATAGTCCGAAGATTCCGTCGACTTCTTCGTCGCTGATATTAGGTAGCGGAAGCCGCCACAAATCTGATATTTTATCTTCCCACCTCGATTTTAGTTTATCGTACTCGATTGCGAACCACCTTATAAACCCTTGGAGTATTTCCATTGTCGTCGCGTGGCCATCCAGGTGCAAAGAATATAGCTCCATTAATCCAGGGGGTAGCCCCTTTTCGCCTATCGGTGTTCCTAATAAATAATCTACTGTTACCCCGAAATAGACCGCGATTTTTACTAAGAGGTCCGCTTGGGGTTTTTGGTACCCCTTTTCCCACCGGAAGATGTTCGTGCTGGAAATACCCAAGGCCTTCCCGAGTCGTGCTTGACTAAGCCCTCGCCTAATCCGGAGGGCACGTATCCGGTCCTTAAATTCGTTACCCGGTGCATCCACGACGACGATTATAACAAATGCCGTAAGCGTTTACAAGCGGAATCGCATAAAAACACTTGACATTGGCCGATTCCTATGGTATATACGGATTGTGGCGTAAACACCAGCGGAACCGCAATAAGGACCAGCCCTTAACTGAGGGCGGGCGCAAAAGAGAGGTTTTACTAATGGGTGATAAAAGAAATAAGGTTTTTTTCAGCTTACCCGAGGTTTGCGAATACTTAAACGAGGCGGAAGGGACGGTTCGCAGTTGGGTTGCGAAACGCTTGATTCCCTGTTACCGGCGCGGTAAGCGCCTCCAATTCAATATCCAGGAAGTCGAGGCGTGGGACACGCGTAGGAACCGCAGGGCGACGTTAGAGGAGCGGGCGGCCGGTAACGCGAAACGACAACGATGACTCGGTCGGAGTACGGCCGGGTCATACCGTTTTAGCTGTGCTCCACAGTTACATAAAAACGGGTCCCGTCCTACCGTAATGGTAAGCAGTAGCGCCACACCTCAGCAGGGTAACCGCGAGCGCGATAACGTGAGTCCAGGCGTCGGAGAATGAATTGGGGCTAATAAGTACCTCTCGGGAAAAAGGTATCGAGAGTAGCGCGGTTGCACAATTGCAATCCGGCCGGAAAGAAGGATTGTGGCGATGGCACTTCCCGTTCTACTGGAAATGGATAGAAGACGGGACGTGGGCAAGGTTAACCCCTACGGCCAGGAGGTTGCTGCTGGTGTTGCTTCTTCACGCTGACCGCATAACGCACGTAGTGTGCGCTGCGTTTACCACTTTGGCCGAGGAAGCAGGGATATGCGAACGCAGCGCCCGGAGCGGTCTCCAAAAACTACGCGAAGAGGGTTTAGTCTTTGGTGGCGACGCGGGGTTCAAAGCGGCTCGACCGCCTTACGTGAACGTTAAAAGGAAAGTCCTCGTGTTCCCCAAAGGATATAGTGATAACGGGAAACGTCCCCGATATTTCAATATTTCCGGCGCTATTATATTGAGCGGTTTGCCGAAGAAGAGGAGTTTGGTTTCCGGCGCAACGCTTATGACCGACCACGAGGTCGCGTTATATCCTGTCTTAAGGGGATACGTCTGGACGGAGAAAGTCGATGCGTTCTGGCAACCGTGTAATGCCGGTTATAGAGAGAAAGAGTTCTACCCGAACGTCGCGAATTTGGACGCTGACGGTATGCTCGGTTTCAACGCGGAGCTGGGTAAACCTTTTATCAAACTCACCCGTAAAATCCAAAAAAACCTCGGTTTAATGGCAGGGCTATACCCCCACGACCCCTTCAGGAGAAACAAGTTCTTTAAAAAAGCGTTAGAAGGTTTAGACCGCTGGTGTTTAGTTAAAGTTATCGAACCGAATTGCGGGGGCCGCTTAATATTCCCCCTACCGATGCCGGGGATTTGGGGGCAATAATATAGACTACGCGTTTCTTTCCTAACCGTCCTTTCTCGCCGCCTTATTAAGCCTGGTTAATAACGGAACGGTAAAAATCGCGTAGTTTTTTCCGGCTCTTACCCCTTCGTTTTGACGTCTCTGTTAAACGGTGGGCATAGACTACGCGACTCTTACCGGTAGGACTTACGCGATTCTTGCCGCCTTTGCTATGCGATTCTTGCCGGTGTATGTACGCGATGCTTGCCGTTAAACGTATAGTATTTATGCTTTAAGTTTTAGACTTAAGAGTAACATCAGGACTTTAGGCCTTCCGGCAGCTAAAACGGTGTACCGTACTACGTGTTGGAGAACGTGAAAAACTCACTTATAGCTAAAAAGGCTAAGATGCCGTCCGCGTGGCGCGACGCAGCCGAAATCATTGAGGGGTTTTTAGCCGAACGTTCGGCGCGGACGCGCCGCGCATACGGGACGGACCTGGAGGACTTCGGGTCTTATTTGGGTGCCGAGTCCAGAGTGGAGGCGTTGCAGGAATTACTCCGGTCGGGTCTCGGTGGCGCGTTCCAGGTGGTAACGCGGTACAAGACGCACCTCCGGGAACGTGGTCTTTCGTCGGCGACGGTCAACCGGCGGCTGGCGTCGCTCCGCTCGCTCGTGAAGTTTTGCCGCGCGGCCGGCCTGGTAACCTGGCGGTTGGAGGTCCAAGACGTTAAGAGCGAGCGGCGCCGCGATAGCGCCGGCCCTTCGCGCGACGTGATACAGGCCGCATTGAACTCGTGTCGCCAGCGCGACGACGCGAAGGGCGTTCGGGACGCGGCGATTATCCGCTTGCTTTTCGACTTGGTCTTAAGGCGCGGCGAAGTAGCCAACCTTGACGTGGCCGATGTCTCTCTGGACGCCGGCGTCGTTTACGTCGTGGGTAAGGGTAAGCGCGAGCGCGAGTCGAGGACGTTGCCGGAGCCGACGGCCGAGGCGTTGCGGGGATGGCTCGCAGTCCGCGGCGACTCGCCGGGGCCGCTTTTTACGAACTGCGACCCCGCCCGGAAGGGCGATGGCCGGTTAACGCCGTGGGCGATTTGGCATATCTGTAAGCGGCTCGGGTTCCGCCCGCACGGCCTTCGGCACAGCGGGATAACTGCGGCGCTGGACGCTGGCGCCGACCTCCGAGCCGTCCAACGCTTCTCACGACACGCCGATTTAAAAACGGTGATGGTATACGACGACAGCCGCGCGGACTTGGCGGGCGACGTTGCCCGGAAGGTGGCGGCGACATTAGTCTAATATAAGCGCCCTTATCGTGGACTAAATAACATTATGAGAACAACCCCGGCAAAACAGGTTTTTGCAAGAGGCACAACGCCTCTTTGCCGCGGCATAACCAGGGGCGGCGCCGGGGTGGAATACCCGGGCCGCCCCGAATTCGCGGTGCGGCGTAAGACGGCGTATAACGACGCGGCGGAGCTTCCACCCGTAGCGGCGCCCCCCGCGAGAAACCACGTGGCGGCGTTTAGCGGCGTGGTAGGAGCGACGCAAATGGCGAAAACGTCCCGTGATACCCCCAAGCCGAAACGGCCCTTACAACGCACGAGAACGCCCGACGGGCGACATCGGCCCATATCGGCTGTTACGGCTAACCGGCCGGCTTTTGGGCGCGAGGTGGGCGGGAAAGGGCGTCGCGGGAGCGGCGGGAGGAACGACCGACGCCGGAGCGCGGCCCCCGGTGCGTAAAAAATTACGACGCCGACGACGAATGTTGCCGCGTGTGCGTCGACGACTACAACACGCGCATTTTTCCTCGGACTTTCGCGTATGTGCGCGCTCACGAAGAAACGCTCGCGGAAAAGGCGCGACGCGATAAAACAAAAAACGTGAACATTCGCCGCTGTATGAGTAGTGCTGACCCCGTGGATACTTTAAAAGTGTGGCGACCCCTTGAATACTCCCCCGATAAAGGCCGACTGAAATCAAGCTTTCGGACGAAAAAAGACGACGAAACGGCCTTGTCGGTATTGCGCGACGTGGCCGGCGAAATCGTCGCGGTAGCGCGCGGCGAGAGCTGCACAACGCCGTCCCAAGTAAAATACGCGGTTGGCCTTCCTGCAAACTCGCTGTAAAAAAACTTGACTACTGTCGCGTACGTGACTAAAATGTGGGTATGGACGGGGAGGAAGCAATAGGCCGGATTTCCGAGGTCGTTTCTAAAAAACGAGTCCGCCGCCCATCGGCGTTAGCCGGGGCGGTTTTTCGCATTGAGGTAGTTTGCCAATGGCTAAATTAACCCTTCCCCAACTCGAGCGACACCTCTTCGCCGCCGCGGATATCCTCCGCGGCAAGATGGACGCCTCCGAGTTCAAGGAGTACATCTTCGGGATGTTGTTCCTGAAGCGCTGTTCGGACGTATTTGATCAGAAACGCCAGCAGATCATCGACGAGCAGTTGAAGCGGGGGCGCACACGGGCCGAAGCCGAAAAACGGGCCGATAGAAAAGTCGCTTACGCCGACGATTTCTTCGTACCCGAACGCGCCCGGTGGCAGCATATCCGCAACGAGATCCACGCCGACGTAGGGGACGGTCTGAATAAAGCGCTCGCCGCGTTGGAGGAGGATAACGTTACGCTGGAGGGGGTACTTGGCCACATCGACTTTAACCGAAAGGTAGGGAAGACGCGCATTCCGGATCAGAGGCTACGCGACCTCGTTATGCATTTCAGCCGGCATCGCCTCACTAACGACAACTTCGAGTTCCCCGACCTCCTCGGCGCCGCGTACGAGTACCTCATCAAACAGTTCGCCGACTCCGCCGGCAAGAAGGGCGGCGAGTTCTACACGCCCCGCGACGTCGTACGTTTGATGGCGCTATTACTCGCGCCGGCACCCGGGATGCGTATTTACGACCCCTGCTGCGGCTCCGGCGGTATGCTCATCCAAAGCCGGCAATACGTCGAGGAACGAGGCGGCGACCCGCGCGACTTGGCGCTTTACGGCCAAGACAATAACGGCGGCGTGTGGTCGATTTGCAAGATGAATATGATCCTCCACGGCGTCGCCGACGCCGGCGTTGAGAACGACGATACGCTTGCCAACCCGCTCCACCTCGACGGCGGCGAGTTGATGCGGTTTAACCGCGTTATTACGAATCCGCCTTTCAGTCAGAATTACAGCCGCGACGGGATGAAGTTCCCCGAACGCTTCCGTTACGGCTGGTGCCCGGAGGGCGGCAAGAAGGCCGACTTGATGTTCGTCCAGCATATGCTCGCCGTCCTCAAGCCGGACGGGATGGTCGCCACCGTTATGCCCCACGGCGTCCTCTTCCGCGGCGGCGCGGAGAAGGATATACGCGCGGGAATCGTCGAGGACGATTTGTTAGAGGCCGTCATCGGCCTCCCGTCTAACCTCTTCTACGGCTCCGGCATCCCGGCCTGCATTCTCATTTTACGGGCGAAAGGTTCGAAAGCCAAGAGCCGCCGCGGGAAGGTGCTGTTCATTAACGCCGACGCCGAGTACTACGCCGGCCGGGCGCAGAATTACCTCCGGCCTGAACATATCGAGAAGATATTCTCGACCTTCAACCGCTTCGCCGACGTACCTGGGTACGCCGCGGTCGTCGCCCGCGACGACCTCAAGAAAGAAGAATACAACCTCAACATCCGCCGTTACGCCGACAACTCGCCGCCGCCCGAGCTCCACGACGTGCGCGCGCATTTGGCGGGCGGCGTCCCCAAGGCCGAAGTGGAGGCCCGGCGCGAGCTGTTCGACGCCCACGGCTTCGACCCGGCCGCGGCGTTCGTCGAGCGCGACGAACGGTATTTCGACTTCGCGCCCGACCTTACCGAACGGAACCAGATTAAAGAGCTCGTCGAAACGCACGACGGCGTCCGCGGCCGCGAGGAAAAGTTAAACGAGGCGTTCCGGCGGTGGTGGAGGAAGGCGCGCGGGCGCCTCGCCTCGCTTCCCGATACGAAGGACCTGATGGTCGCCCGGCGGGAGCTGATCGAATCGTTCGAGGAGGCGCTCAAAAATGTAGGCTTACTCGATCAGTTCAAGGTCGCCGGCGCTTTCGCGAGCTGGTGGAACGAGGCGCAGTTTAACCTCAAGACCCTCGCGGCGCAGGGCTTCGGCGGCCTGCTCGACGGGTGGGTGGCGACGGTGAAGGCCGCGGTGGAGGAGGACGGCCGCGACGGCGCGAACGCCGACCCGATCGAGGACCGGCTCGTCCGCAAGCTCCTCTACGAGTACCTGGCGCAACTGGCGGAGGCCGAGGCGACGAAAGCCGAGCTGGAGGCCCGCCTCGCCGCGGCGCAAACACCCCCCTCGGAGGATGACGAGGAAGAGGAACCGGAGGAGGCGTTATCCGAGGAGGAGCTTAAAGAACTCCGGGCCGAAATCCGGAAGGCCCGGAAGAACGTGAAAGCGCTCGAAAAGGAGCTCGTCGCCCGGCTGGAGGAGCGGCGCGCCGGCCTGAGCGCCGAGGAGGGCCGGGAGCTCGCGCTCGCGATATTCGAGGAGGGCCTGGCGGCCACGCTAAGGCGGTACGTCGCCGAGGGCCGCAAGCTCGTCGTCGCCGCCGTCGAGGATTGGTGGGATAAGTACCGCGTTACGGCAAGAGATATCGAGGTCGAAAGAGAGCAGTGTCGAGAAACGCTTCGCGGATACGAGGGGGAATTAGGCTATTTGGGATAAAAAGAAATTAGGCGATATCTTAAGGTTCGAATATGGCGCCGGTTTACCGGAGCCCGAACGCACCGGAACGGGGTATCCTGTCTTCGGTTCGAACGGCGTTGTGGGTTGGAACAACGAGCCTTTAGTAGCATCACCGGGTATCGTTGTCGGCCGGAAAGGTACAGTCGGAGCTATTAATTGGAGTAGTACCCCTTTTTGGGCGATAGATACGACGTATTATGTAATCCCAAATCCCGGTATCGATATGAGGTGGTGTTATTGGTTATTAACATTAATAAATTTAAGTAAGCTCGATAGCTCGACGGGAGTCCCCGGTTTAAACCGGAACGATGCTTACGCCGAGAGGGTTTTAGTACCTTCCGAACCAGAACAACGCCGCATCGCGGAAATCCTCGACGCGGCGGACGAGGCCATCCGCAAGACGGACGACCTTATCGCCAAACTCAAGATGATGAAGCGGGGCCTCCTCCACGACCTCTTGACGCGCGGCGTGGATGAGGATGGGCGGTTGCGGGAAGGAAATACCGAAATAGGTGTTAAACGCCCGGGTACGAAGGAAATCCCAATATCCGAAGCTGCTAAACTTGACCCGCCTGTAAACTTCCATCGTGTGGGTGTATACGACTTGGTTTCCTTTGTTCCGATGGTTGACGTAACGGAAGACGCGTTATGGGATAAACGTCGAACCCGTGTTTTTTCGGAAGTCAGGAGCGGGTACACGCCTTTCCAAGAAGGGGACGTCCTTTTCGCAAAGATAACGCCCTGTATGGAGAACGGTAAAGTATGCTTCGCCGAAAACTTACGCAACGGAGTAGGGTTTGGTTCGACGGAGTTTTACGTTCTCCGGGCTAACGAAGGTATTGAACCACGTTTTTTGCTTTACTGGTTGCAAACGGAAGCCGTAAGGCTACGAGCACAAGCTTTTATGATAGGTTCCGCAGGACAGCAAAGGGTTAAACCTGATTTTTTTGCTTCGTTTACCATTAACGTACCAACGGAAACAGAACAAAGGATTATAATAGAAATCCTCCAAACCCACGACGCCCGAATCCGGGCGGAGGAGGCGTATCGCGACAAGCTGAAGATGATAAAGAAGGGGTTGATGCACGACCTGCTCACGGGTCGGGTAAGGGTGAAGGTTTGAAAAAAGGAGTACGAGTATGAGCCTGCAAGTCGTTACTAACGAAAGGGAGATTGCGGGAGCGGTAAGTATATTATCGGGTCAAATGACTGAAGGTGGGGAACGGTTCGATACGACCGTTGGGTTCAAGGGAGGAGACGTCGACGCGGCCTTATTCTGGCGTGAGGATTTAAGTATATGGTCCGCTTTCGAAAAACCGTATAAACTCGAAAACCGGCATTGGTGTGTGTTTGGCGTGGATTACCCGGAAGGTAAGCGTAATTTGGCTATAACCGCCGAGATTAACCCGCCCTTAGAAGGTATGAACCGGCGTTGCGCGGGCGTCGTTTTACACGACGAGGCGGGTAAGTTGTACATCGGTCATACGGGGAATCTCCGGGGCGGTTACCCGGGCGTAGGTAAAAAAGCTTTCCTCGCATACTATCCCCGGGAACCCCGCGAGGTCGTCGTATGGCCCAACGGTCGTTACGAAGAGATAATAATCGTCGGCATTTTGGGGCAGGCCGACCTCCCGGCCCGCGTAGCGGATTTCGTCTACGAGGTCCGGACTTTCAAAGACGCGGTACGGTCGGGCGAACTTAAGAAACAGCGAGGCGAAAGGCCGGAGTCCTTCTCGCCCGAGTTCGAGGGCAAGCGGGAAGGGTATAGCACTAAGGATAGGGTAGACGCCGATTACAAACACGGTACGGTCGTGAATAAATTAGAGGAAATCGTAGAAGGTTACGGTTATAAAGTAGCTAATGATCAGGGACGGGATGTATATATTTATACGCGCGTGAAAGGGGTAAGTCGCGTCAAGGTTTTATTCGAAATTAAAACCGACGTGTCTACAACGAGTATTTATAAGGGCGTCGGCCAATTGATGCTACACGGCGCGGCGCAAACGCGCCGGCCGCGCTCGGTCCTCGTATTACCGGGTAAGCCCCGCCCCAATACGAAAGAAGCTTTGGCGAAACTGGGTATCGAAGTCTTAACTTACAAATGGCGGAATAAACAACCCGTATTCCCGCCTATCGATCAGTTTCTGAGGGGGGCCTGATTGCCGTTACGGAGGGGTTGACGTATTAAAGACGGACCGGGGGTAACTACTTTGGATGATATCCGGAACGAACAGACGAAAGTCGAACTCCCCTTCGTCGAGCAGCTCGTTGGGATGGGGTGGCAGTACCTCCCCGGCGACGCCGACGTACCGTACCTGACGGAGCGGGAGGACTTCCGCCGGGTACTCCTCCTGGAGCGCCTGCGCGCCGCGGTCCGCCGGATAAACGTCGACGAGCGCGGCGAGGAGTGGCTGGACGACGGCCGGGTGAACCGCGTCGTCGGCGAGCTGGAGCGTTTGGGCGCCACGAAGCTAATGGAGGCCAACCAGCGCGCCACCGACCTCATCCTGAGGGGCACGGAGGTGGAAGGGGAGCCGGCGCGGCACGGCGGCCGCGAGCCGACCGTCCACTATATCGACTTCGACCACCCCGAACGTAACGACTTCCTTGTTATCAACCAGTTCCGCGTCGATCCGCCGTGGGCCGTTCCGGGCCGCGACTTCATAATTCCCGATATCGTCCTCTTCGTTAACGGCATCCCCCTTGTCGTCGTCGAGTGTAAGAGCCCGGCGGTGACGAACCCGATGCAGGAGGCCGTCACGCAGCTCCTCCGCTACGCTAACCGCCGCGAGGGCGTAGCGGGGCCGGAGGGCGCCGAGCGCCTCTTCCATTACAATCAGTTCACGGTCGCGACGTGTTCCCACGAGGCGCGGGCCGGCACGATCAGCGCGTCCTACGAGCATTACAACGAGTGGAAGGACACGAGCCCGGTCCCGACGGCCGAGGTGGCCGCGGCGTTGGGCGTCGCCGAACTCAACGGCCAGCAAACGCTCGTCGCCGGGATGCTCCGGCCGGAGCACCTCCTCGATATCGTCCGTAACTTCACGCTCTCCAAACAGGACGTCGGCGAGACGATAAAAATCGTGTGCCGGTATCAGCAGTTCCGCGCGGTCCACGAAGCGATCAGGCGTTTAACGACCGGCAAGACCCGGGCGCAGGACGGCGAGGCCGACCGACGGGGCGGCATCATCTGGCATACCCAAGGCTCGGGTAAGAGCCTGGCGATGGTTTTCCTCGTCCGTAAAATGCGGACCTTGCCGTCGCTCCGCAAGTTCAAAGTTGTCGTCGTTACGGACCGCGTCGACCTGGAGAAGCAATTGAGCGAGACCGCGGCCTTGACGGGCGAGACGGTTCGAAAGGCAAAGAGCACTGCGCAATTAAAGGGTTTCCTCGCCGAGAAGGGGGCTGACCTCGTCTTCGGGATGATCCAAAAGTACCAGGAGCGGGAGGAGGCGCCGCGGCCGGAAGCGGTTTTAGAGGAAGAGCTTTTCCCGGTTCTCAACGAGCAGGAAGCGATCCTGGTCCTGATAGACGAAGCCCACCGGACGCAAGCGAGTATGCTTCACGCGAACTTAATGCGGGCATTGCCGAACTGCGCCAAGATCGGCTTCACCGGGACGCCGATCCTTCTCGGCGACCGCAAGCGCACGGGAGAAATCTTCGGCGACTTCATCGACCGCTATACGATCAAGCAATCGGAATACGACGGCGTTACGGTACCGATACTTTACGAGGGCCGGCAGGTTAAGGCCGAGGTCGCCGACGGCCGCGCGCTCGACGAGGTCTTCAACGAACTGTTCCGGGCGCGTACGCCCGAGGAGATAGACGCCATCGAACGGCGGTTCGCGACGCGGTCGCGCGTACTCGAGGCGCGGGAGCTGATCGCGGCGAAGGCGCGCGATATACTCGAGCATTACGTCGACGCCGTGATGCCCAACGGTTTCAAGGCGCAGCTCGTGGCGACGAGCCGCCGCGCGGCGATTCGGTATCAGGAGGAGTTGACGAAAGCGCACCGCGAAATGGTGGCGGCGGTAGAAGGCATCGACCCGAAGCTGCTCTCGTTAGACGAGGAGGCTTTAGCTGGGGAGGATAAGCGTACGCAAGTGGTCGTTCGCGCGCACGCCCATCTCGGTACGCTTCGCCGGCTCGAGTTCGCTGTAATAGTATCGGCTCTTACTAATGATGAGGATTATTTCAAAGAGTGGACCGATAAGGCTAAACAAGAGGTTAGAATTAGCCGATTTAAAAAGCCGTTGAAGCACGCTAAAGCCGAACAACAAGACGGCTTGGCGTTCCTATGCGTTAAGAGTATGCTTCTAACCGGCTTCGACGCGCCTTACGAGCAGGTAATGTACCTCGACCGATTTATACAAGGCCACGAGCTGCTCCAGGCCGTCGCGCGCGTCAACCGTACCGTTAGTGGGAAGTCGTGCGGCTACGTCGTGGATTACTTCGGCGTAGGTGAACGTATGAAACTCGCGTTGGCGGTATACAGCGCCGAGGACGTAGAGGGCGCGCTGGTCAGCGTCGCCGACGAGTTGCCGCGGCTGGCGGATCGGCATCGCCGCGTACTGGCCGTATTCCACGATCGCGGCATACCTGACATTGCGGACGACGAAGCCTGTGTGGCGCTCCTCCGGGACACGAAGGTCCGGGCGGAATTCGTGGTTAAATTCAGGCAGTTCCTCACGAGCCTCGACATAGTGATGCCCCGGCCCGAGGCGTTGCCGTACGTACGCGACGCGAAAAGATTGGGTTGGATCAATAAGGTGGCCGCGAACCGGTATCGCGATTCGCAGTTAAATGTCGCCGGCGCGGGGGAGAAGGTGCGCGAGCTTATTGACAAACACGTCTTGTCCCGCGGCATCGACCCTAAAATCCCGCCCATTTCCATCACGGCCGACGACTTCGTAAAAACCGTTGACGAGATAGAAACGGAGCGGGCTAAGGCGTCGGAGATGGAGCACGCCGCACGGTACCACATCAGTAAGCATTTCGGCGAGGACCCGGAGTATTACCGGAAATTAAGCGAGCGGCTGGAAGAGATCCTACGGGAGTTCGAGGGGAACTGGAAGGATTTGGTCCGGGCGCTGCGCGAGTTCACCCGAGATATCCAGAAAGGGCGACCTACCGACGAATCAGGCCTCGAGCCCGATACGCAAGCGCCCTTCCTCGGCGTTCTGCGTGCGGAGACGGGGATGTCCGAGAAACCCCGAGAGGAATGGGAACACCTCATCCCCTTGACCGTTGACTTAGTCGATCACTTCCGCCAAGAGATTAGGATACCCGATTTTTGGCGCAACGTAGTTACCCAGAATGGCCTTCGCAATTGGGTCGTAGGATTTTTAGACGACAACGACGTAATCCCGTTCGACCGGCAAGAGGCGGTAGCTGATAGGTTGGTCCAACTCGCAAAACAAAGACACCTTCACTTAACGAAATGACGGAAACGGTCGCGGCCGACGGGTTAGTCTTTACGGTAAAACGCAGCGATAAGCGGCGTACGATAGGTATTACGGTCGATCGCGACGGCGCGCTAATTATGCACGTCCCTAAGGGGACGAAGCGCGACGTTATGAAAGCCTTCGGGGAGGAGAAAAGCTTTTGGGTCCATACGAAACTCGCCGAAAAGGGGCTTTTCTTCCGCCCGGGGCGCGAAAGGGAATACGTAACCGGTGAGAGCTTCTACTACTTAGGACGGAATTACCGCCTTTTAATCGTCAACGTCAGTAGCGAAGCCGAAGAACCACCGTTGAAGCTACACGAAGGCCGATTCAAACTCCGGCGGGACCAACTCGATAACGCGACGGATCATTTTCGTAATTGGTATATTACTCGCGGCCAGCGGTGGCTCGCCCGCCGTGTGGAGGGACTGATAAAGCGTATCGGGGCGTGGCCGCGGCGTATCGTCGTTCGCGATCTGGGGTTCCGGTGGGGTTCTTGCAGCCGCGACGGAACGTTGAACGTCAATTGGCGTACGATGTCTTTGCCCCCGAGTATTATCGAGTACGTCGTCGCCCACGAGCTAATCCACTTGGTCCAAACGCGCCACAACGACGACTTCTGGTCGCGCGTTGACCGCGTTATCCCGGATTACCAATACCGGAAGCGATGGTTGGCTGAGCACGGCGGGCGGTATGTTTGAAGGCTGTTATGTTGCCATCGTAATCGCGCTCGCCGAGATGGACCGCATAATGAAGGAGGAGTGGGACCCGGCATTTAAGGAGATGATGGGGCTATAGCAGCGATGGCGGGGCGGGACGAGCTGCTCGAAAACATAACGACGAAGCTCCGGACCCTTTTCCCGGACGGCACGCAGGACGCCCAGGAGAAGCGGGCCGAGGTCCTCGCGTGCGCGGCGGAAGAAGCCCTCGGCCGCCCCGGGATCCGCGACCTTGACGCCGCCGCGGACCTTCCGCTCGCCGATCTCGAAAAACTATGGCGCGCCGTCGACGGGATCGCGGACGCGCACTGAAACGCCGCGCCGAAGTGTAAAGGAGGCGAAGATGCGGAAAGCCCGGCGTTAATAACTTGCCGAGAAAGCCGAGATAATGGGGCCCAGTTTTAAATTGAAGAAAGCTCGGCAAGAGCACGTCTGTTCTAATTGCGGCGTTACTATACAGCCGGGCGAGGAGTATTATTGCGAAGAGAGGTTCCTCGCGAGTCTACACAGACCCTTGGTCAAATACTGCCGGGATTGTTACAACCCTCCCGGCGGTAACGCGGATAGCGAAAAAGGAATTAGATAATGAAGGCCGCGACTACGAACCGGCGTCAGTGTTGTTGGAAAGAATAAAAAAGGATAGGGCGCCGGCCGATAAACGGACTAAGAGGAAAAAATGACGCTATCTACTGTATTGTACTACGGGAGTACCGTTTTCGTAGCGAACGATAGCCTTATCCGTATCGAGAGAGATGATTCAGTAATAGGACACGAAGAGGGTAATAAAATAGCGGTAATAGACGGTATCTGCGTTTGTTCTATATACGGACAACCTTTGGGATGGATACGACACGCTTTAGAATTTAAAGCTACACGAGGTACCTCGTCATTAGCGGAGTACGTTAGACGGGTCGAAACGATATTCCAGGACGAAGCTGAGGCCGGGGATTATTTCGGCGTACATATAGTTGGGTTAAATCAAGGCGCCAGGTCGCCCGTATACCACGTTTATAAGAGACCTGCTTCACGGGTAATAACGGACCCAATCGATAACGGCGACCCTAATAAAATGGGATTCTTGTATAACGGAATGAACGAAGAACTTAACCGTGCGTTCCCCGAAATCCATCGGTTATGGTATCGCGTCGAGTTCGACGACCCCTCGATAATGAGAACAGTTAAAGGGCTATACGATTTTAGCGGTTCGTCAGTAGGTCCCCAAATAGGTCCTGGACCCATCGCTCCCCCATACCACGGGTTAATTATTAGGCCGACCTCGCACGAATACGTGGATCTAACTGATATCCGAGGATACCCGGTTACCACGATTGCACGCGGTTCTTCTAATAACTACGATTACGCTTACGCATTGCGTAATGAAGTTAGTAATTCTACCGCGGCGATAGTCGACCCCTATCCTGCTCAGTCTTCTTTCGTAAGGGATTTTTACGCGCAGACAATCCCATAAGGTTCGGACGGTTATTAAAGGAGGATACGATATGTCTCAGTGGCTAATGGTATTACTTACGGCCGGTTACGTAATTGCAACGCTCATTTTGGTTATTGCGAGTTTCAAATCGTCGAGAACGGCGGAGCGGATATCTAAAAGACAGCTTGAACGGTTGAGCGAAATGGAAGTCGCACGGCAAAGGCCGGCTCTATTCTTGGACCTCGAATACCTGAACATAGGTAACAGAGACTTGACGCCGGCGAAATGGGTTTTGCGCAATCTCGGCGGTGGCTCGGCGTTTAACGTCAGGGTATCGGGTTTAGAACAACAAGTTGAAAAACTCAAACCGGAGGGCGTCCCGACAGATGGATGGGAAGCTATGACGAACGGAAGTATAGTTGTTGGCGTAGCGAGTCCCGTTAGGTTGTTCGCGAGAGATAATGGGCCAACAGACCAACACGTGGTACTACCTTGGGCGAATTGGAATGTCGTAGTCGACTACAACGACAGTTACGGCCACGAATTTCGGACCACATACAGCCAGGGGGTCCCGACTTACTCGGGACAGATTACATAAAACTCCTAAAAGGAGACAATGAAATGGGCGATAAGGAGTTGACGGTTTGGGGTATTCACGCCGGCCGGAGCAGCGAGGCAAACCACCAGTTCCTGCACGGGGACTGCGTCGCCCTCGGTTGGCATAAGATGGGGGACCTCGCGGCGTTAGCACCGGACCGCGACGCTTTCCGCGCTAAATTAAGCGAGGTATACCCCGAGAAGACGCCGGCTGCGGTATCTAATAATGTCGGCCAGTTGTTCCGCTTCGTCCACGAGATGAAGGTTGGCGATATTATCGTATACCCCTCCCGACACGACCGGCAGGTACATATCGGCCGGATAGGAGGGCCGTATAAATATTCGCCGGGAAAGGGTGGTACGTTTCCCCACGTGCGGCCGGTGAAGTGGCTGAAGGCGGTACCGCGGACACGGTTCTCCCAGGGCGCGCTTTACGAAATCGGTGCTGCTATGGCTTTCTTTCAAGTCCGGAATTTCGCGGATGAATACCTAACGGCCCTGGAGGGGAAAGGTCCCCCTCCTACTTCAGGCCCCGACGTTACGGTAGCGCCTGTCGCCGCAGATGTCGAACAGACTACGCGCGACTTCGTGTTAAAACAATTGGCGCAGGAACTGAAGGGGCATCCGCTGGCTGGGTTTGTCGCGCATTTATTGGAGGCAATGGGTTACCGTACGCGCGTTTCGCCCGAGGGCCCGGACGGCGGTATAGACGTCGTCGCCCATAAAGATGAGCTCGGATTCGAGCCGCCGTTCGTGAAGGTCCAAGTTAAAAGTACAGAGGGGAGCGTGGGCGACCCGGCCGTTTCAGCGTTGTACGGGAAGGTGGGCGAGAACGAGTTCGGGTTGCTCGTAACGTTAGGGAAGGTTACGCCGCAGGCTAAAAACTTCGCCCGTGGCAAGAGCAACCTACGCCTTATAGACGGCGACGAATTGGTCGAGCTCGTCCTCCAGCATTACGAGGAGCTCGACCCTCGTTATAAGGGGTTGATACCGTTGAAGCGGGTGTTCATCCCGGAGCCGTTGGAGGGGGAGGCGGAGGAGTAAATCGCGGCGTGGTGGTAGCGAAGGTACGAACGCGGCTACAAGCCGGGAGGGCGGCGGCGCTTCCTCCGGTAGCGGTAATCCCCGCCAGAACCCCCCTGGCGACGTTTAGCGACGGGGTAGGAGCGATGCAAGAGCCGAAAACAACCCGTGTGTGATACCCCCAAGCGGAAACAGCCCTTAAAACGCGCCAAAACGCCCGACGGGCGACATCGGCCTATATTGGCTGTTACGGCTAACCGGCCGGCTTTTGGGCGCGGCGACCGTCGCCGGCGACGTCGCCCGGAAGGTCGCGGCTACGGTAACCTAATCAACCCCAACGGAGGAACGGTGATGAAGAAGGTTTTGATAATCGTAACCGGTCTGGCGTTCGGTTCGGCGGCCTTCGGAACGTGGGTATATGAAGGCCAGTGGGGCTCGCGCGGCGCGGGGAACGGCCAGTTCGATTCCCCACACGGCGTCGCCGTCGTCCCGAGTGGCAACGTCTACGTCGCCGACGACAGTAATAACCGCATCCAATACTTCACCGCCGCCGGCTCCTACCTTGGGCAGTGGGGTACGTACGGCTCGGGGAACGGCGAGTTCTATCATCCGAGGGACGTCGCCGTAGCCCCTTCGAGCGGCAACATCTACGTCGCCGATACCGGCAACGACCGCATCCAATACTTCACCGCGACCGGCTCGTTCCTCGGCAAGTGGGGCTCTCAAGGCTCGGGGAACGGCGAGTTCAATGCCCCGTGGGGCGTCGCCGTCGCCCCGAGTGGCAACGTCTACGTCGCCGATACGTATAACTGCCGGGTCCAATATTTCACCGCGACCGGCTCGTTCCTTGGCAAGTGGGGCTCGTCGGGGTCGGGCGACGGCCAATTCTGGGGTCCGATGGGCGTCGCCGTAGCCCCTTCGAGCGGCAACATCTACGTCGCCGATACCGGCAACGACCGGATTCAGTACTTTACCGCGACCGGCTCGTACCTCGGCAAGTGGGGCTCTCAAGGCTCGGGGAACGGCGAGTTCAATGCCCCGTGGGGCGTCGCCGTCGCCGCCTCGAATGGCGACGTTTATGTATCCGACCTGGCTAACCACCGCATCCAATACTTCACCGCCGCCGGCTCGTACCTCGGCAAGTGGGGCTCGCTCGGCTCGGGTAACGGCGAATTTAACAGTCCAATTGGATTGTGTTTAAACGTTACCGGCTCGCGCGTTTACGTCGCCGATAATACTAATTACCGCATCCAATACTTCAACGGTAACCCGGCGGTGGTACCGGCTTCCCTCGGCCGAGTGAAGGCGTTGTTTAAATAAACCTTAACGACCTCGCCGGCGACGTGGCCCGGAAGGTGGCGGCGACCGTTGTCTAACTTAAGGTGCATTATCGTATACTAAACAACGTTATGATACCAGCCCCGGTAAAACAGGTTATTAAGAGAGAGACTTCACCGTGTCTTTGCCGGGGCATAACCAGGGGCGGCGTGTCGCGGCTACCTTCCGGAGCCTCGTCGCCGGCGCGACGGTTGACCTGGTTTTGGGCGTCAATGTCCGCGACCGTTACGGCCGCCGTTAGCGGGGGGTTTGGCTGCTTTTTTCTTTTAGCCAAGTAGCCTTATTCGGCGAAGTAGAGGTAAAATTAACCCGGCCGATATGTCGCTGACCCCGTGAACACTTTAAAAGTGTGGTGACCCCTTGAATACCCCCCAATAGAAGGCGAATGGAAATGTCCGAATTAGCGATAAAGAAGGGCGCCGCGACGTTCGGCGCACGACGTCGCACGTAGGTCGGAACGAGGAGGGTTTGCGATGGAAATAGACGTAGGTAGAGAGTTAGGGCGGTACGTAAGGGCGATTAACAAGGAACTCGCGGCGGGTAGGGCGAGCGAGCAGAGCCACTACCCCGCGCTCAAGGCGTTAATCGAGGGCTGCGGCGCGGGGATTAACGCGCACATCGTCGAGAGGGGGGCGCCGGCGAAGCCCGATATGCCGGTCTACCGGCGGAAGAACCTTATCGGCGTCGTCGAGGCGAAGGACCTTCACGTTGACCTCGACGAAATCGAGGCGAACGCCGCGGCCGGCCGAACGGACCACAACGCCGTGCAGTTCAAGACCTACCTCGCCGAGTACGACAACCTCCTCTACACGAATTACGTCGAGTGGCGGCTTTACCGGCGGCACGACGCCGCGGCGGAGCGGGTCGCCGTCTTAGGCCGCGTCGCCGACGGCAAAGTCCATACGACGAAGGAGGGCCGCGAGGCGTTCGAAAACGTCGTCGTCGCGTTTCTCGCGGCCAGGCCCGAGCCCCACGCTACGGCGAAGGGCCTCGCGCCCCATATGGCGCGGCTTACGAAGGTCCTCGACGCCGACACCCGGCCAGGCCCTTGACGAGGGGAACGACTTCCTCAAGCGCCTTTACGACGCCTTCCAGGAGGAGCTTATACACGGCCTCAGCGCCGACGAGTTCGCCGATATGTACGCACAGACCATCGCCTACGGCCTTTTCTCGGCGCGCATCCTCCACGCCGGCGAGGGGCGCCCGGGCGAGTTCAACCGCTACGCCGCGGAGCGCGCGCTGCCGGCTACCAACCCGTTCCTCCGGCGCGCGTTTGGCTCGCTCGTCAACGACCTGGATATGCCTAAGCGCGTAGTGGGGACGGTAGAGGACCTGGCCGCGCTAATCGGCGCCGCCGATATGGGCGCGATAGCGGAGGAGCTCGCGCGCTTCGGCAAGCGGCGCGGGCGCGGCGACGACGTAGCCGAGCACGACCCGATTATTTACTTCTACGAGCACTTCCTCCGCGCCTACGACCCGGCTAAGGCGAAGAAGCGCGGCGTCTACTACACGCCGCTCCCGGTAGTGCGCTACATCGTACGCTCGATAGACGAGCTCCTGAAGAGCGAGTTCGGCCTCGACGACGGCCTGGCGGACCCGGGCGTGATAATCCTCGACCCGGCCTACGGGACCGGGACGTTCCTCTACGAGGTCGTCCGGCTTATACGCGAGCGCCTCGCCTCCCGCGGCGTCGCCGAGTGGAACGAATACGTCCCCGGCCTCCTGGGGCGCCTCCTCGGCTTCGAGCTACTGATGGCGCCGTACACGATTGCCCACCTCAAGCTCGCCGAGCTCCTACGCGAGACCGGCTACGAGTTCCGCGAGGACCAGCGCCTCGGCATCTACTTGACCAATACGCTGGAGGAGGCCGAGCAGCACGTCGAGCAGAAGACCCTCCCGGGGATTATGGGCGCGATTTCGCGCGAGAAGGCGGGCGCGGACCGCGTCAAGGCCGAAGCGCCGGTGATGGTGGTTTTAGGGAACCCGCCGTATGCTGGACACGCGGCGAATACGAGCTGGAAGGTCGTTAAAGGCAAAAAGAGGGAAAGGAATTTTATCGGGAGCCTATTAAACGATTATTATTTTATAGACGGCGCGCCGCTCAAGGAACGCGCGTCTAAGTGGCTCCAGGATGACTACGTGAAGTTCCTCCGGTGGGCGCAGTGGCGGATAGACAAGGAGGGGAGGGGCGTCGTCGGGATGATTACCAACCACGGTTACCTCGACAACCCAACGTTCCGGGGTATGAGGCAAAACCTTATGGCGACGTTCGATGCCCTTTATCTCTACGATTTACACGGTTCTGTCAGGAAGAAGGAACGCGCACCCGACGGCGGCAAGGACGAGAACGTCTTCGCCATCGGGCAGGGTGTCGCCGTCGCGTTATTCGGTAAGGGTACGAAGTCCACAGGCGTCAAACACGCCGACCTCTACGGCCTGCGGCGCGGCAAATACGCAACCCTCGGCGCCGGGGACGTTGCGGGGACCGAATGGACATCGGTCGAACCGACGGCGCCGTTCTACGTTTTCAAGCCCCGCGATAAGGCGGGGGAGGATGAATATAACCAGGGGGCGCGTCTTCCGGATTTGGCGCCCGTAAACGTCGTAGGCATCGTAACCGGCCACGATAGCTTCACCATAGACGAGGACGAGGACGTTATATGGCGGCGCGTTAAGGACCTCGCCGAACTCGCCGAAGACGGCGTACGAAGCAAATACGGATTAGAAAAACACGTTAGGAACTGGAAAGTAAGCTTGGCCCAAGAAGACGTCCGGGCTTCGGGGCCAAGGCGCGATAACGTTAAAGCCATCTTATACCGACCCTTCGACGTTCGCGCCACTTACTACACGGGGGTAACCAACGGGTTTCTCTGGCGACCCCGGCGAGAAGTAATGCGCCATATGCTCGCGGGGGAGAACCTCGGGTTAATTACGACCCGGCAAACGCGGGACAAATGGAGCGCCCTCGTATCTTGTTGTATTATAGGGCATAAAAGCTTAGCCGCATATGACATCAACTACGTTTTCCCTATCTACGTATACTCGTCCGAATCCCCGATAGAGGAGGGAATTAACCGCCGCCCCAACGTAGCACCGGCGTTCGTCAAGCAAGTCCTCACCGCCGTCGGCGCCCGAGCGCTCGAGAACTCGCCCAAGGTAGGACAGCGGAGCGGCTCGCGGGAGGTCCTGTACGCGGAGGACATCTTCTACTACATCTACGGCGTCCTCCACAGCCCGACGTACCGCGAGCGCTACGCCGAGTTCCTTAAGATGGACTTCCCCCGTATACCTCTCCCCAAGGACCACGAGAGCTTCGACCGCCTCGCCTCGGCCGGCCAACGGCTCGCCGAGCTCCACCTCCTCAAAGACAAGGACCGCTGGGGCTGGCGAGGGATAGAGCAGCGCGGGGAGGCTAAGGAGGCGGTCGTCGGCAAAGTCGAATACGACGATAAGAACGAGGAGGTAATCTTCGACGCGAGGAGGCTGCGGCCCGAGCAGTACCGCCTCGGCCCGGTCCCCAAGCACGTCTGGGAATTCTACGTGGGCGGCTACCAGGTCCTCCGCAAGTGGCTCAAGGACCGCAAGGACCGGAAGGTCGCGCCGGGGGACTACGTCGCCATAATAATCGCGCTCGCCGAGACGGACCGCATAATGAAGGAGGAGTGCGACCCGGCGTTTAGGGAGATGATGGGGCTATAGTAGCGATGGCGGGGAGGGACGAACTTCTCGAGAACATAACGACAAGCTCCGGGTCTTTTTCCCGGACGGCACGGACGACGCCGAGGAGAAGCGGGCCGAGGTCCTCGCGTACGCGGCGGAGGAAGCCCTCGGTCGCGCCGGAGTCAGCGACGGCGAAGGGTGTGGTTTGGAGTGGTAGAAAAAGCTATCCGAGAACTACAGAAAGTATCTGGAGAAGTTTTTAATTTTACGCCGGAAAAAGATATGCTAAATACTATCGAAAGAATCGAGCGCGAATGCCCCGACGTCGATTCGGCCGAGTTAAATTATTGGTTGGGAATAGCTTGGCGTAACTTCACGGCGTGGTATATAAGGGGCGAAGAACGTAGGGGATATTTAGAAAAGGCTGTAAGTTATCTGGAAAAAGCATATGAAATAGAAAAGCGGTTTTCCGGTAATCGTTGGAAACAATACGCGGGCGAGTGGGGCCGTTTATTAATTGACGAAAAGATTGTACGGGATTTGGAAAAAGGGATAACAATCCTCGAAGAATTATATATAAATGAAACCGATTACGAACCAACGCTTTATCACTATGCAGATGGGTTATATAAAAAGGGGGAATTCGAAAAAGCCGCAGAGGTTGCTTTAGAACTTATTAATAGAGCTGCGAAAACTGAACTATTTAAGGATGGTGTCCCTCCTGGCCTTAAAAAAATAGCAGCGAAAGTTGACCGTGCTCTCATAAGGAAGTATAAAAAAGAAGGTTCGTTGAATAAAGCCATAGAAATTTCGGAAAGGTTATTGGAGAACCCGGCGGCATCGGAAAGAGATAAACTCAACCACGAAAAACTAAAAAAGACCTTAGGGAAAAACTAACCGAACCTTATGCTGGCCCAATAGCGCAGGGGGGCCGGGGATAGGTATAGGGGCGCGAAATCGAGCGGCAGGGAAGTCCAATATAACGGACATTATCGTAGACTTTATAACGCGCGTCGGTGTTACCCAAGAACCCAACGGATGACGAGCCGTAGCGGAACGCCGATGCCAGGGTTGGCAGCGGTTGTAGCGTCGGACGTAAAACGGTATTCGTCGGCAGGAGAGTAGCTGTTGAGTAATCAAGTGGGGCGGCACGGCTCTGCTTTGAAATCCAGCGCTGACCGACAGTGACGAATAGTAAGGGCGCCCAAGTGAGCGCCCTCTTTAATGTCGTACCGAAAGTAATTTGGATATGGGTATTAGAAGAAGGATAACCTACCTAAGCAAATTCGATAACTCCTGGTTGTTCGTTAGCCGATTTCGAATGTTTTTTTTGTCTTTTGCCTGAATGACCTCGTCTTTTTCAAGAACTCCAAGTACGGCTTCGATTACTTGTTCCTTTCGCGACGGGACGGTAGTCGCCTTAATATGCGCGAGAATACTTTCCTTGTCTCTTGGTACTGCCGATATACTCTTTTTTGCTTCGGAGAGTTTTACTTCCGGTATCCACAGTGTAACTTCGTTTACTATTCTATTAATTTTCTCTTTGAATTGGTCTTCCGTATAGGTTTCCGGGACCCAGTCTTGAGTCCCAATACGCGCATAAATATTACCGACAAGCCAGCCAAGTTTCGCCCGGAAAATCTCCTCTAAAGAGAGAATGCGTGCTTCTAACAAACTTTCGTAGTGTTCGCGAGCGCGGACCGCGGTAGACAACCTAAGAAAGGCACAACTCTGCTCGTATAAGTCATATTTCTCGTCAGGTTCGAAGTAGAAATACTCCGGTTCGTTGTTATTTAAAATTCTTTCTACGAATTGCTTAATATAGTATTTGTGGTCTTCAGAGCAGACGGCTGCTATTTTCCACTCTTCATCACGTTGGCATTTAGCTAATTCCCTCTCGACGACAAGTTGGAGAGGGCGAATAGCGGCAAGGCTAATGTATTTCGCTTTGCATTTGCCATTACGGCGGACAAGGTCACAAGATTGAGTGAGGATAACGAAATGCCGATAGTCCTCCTCGCGGGTGCAGTAAGGATTTGCGGCGCGTAATACCTCGCCGAGTCGGCTCGTTTTTTCCAGCATATCGCCTTGCCGGAGGTCTTCGCAATCCGGGTCACAATACGTGAAGTGGCAATCCCTTTGGCTACTTCGCAAAGCACTTGCTTCCTCTTGGGGATTCTGAGAGACCAGCGCCATTGTGTAGCCTTCCCGCCTTACGTTTCGTCTGTCGCTTCGCCCCGGTTCGCTTTAAGGTTTTCTCGCCTTACCCGCTCCTTTTCGATATCGTAAGGAACCGATAAGGGTTTATTTCTAACGCCCCTTATCGTTATTACTTTTTCGTGAGAAGGGGAATCTGTTAAGTCGCCCGTATCGGGAACGTCCTCTTTCTCAAATGCTCTTTCGGGGCGGTGCAATTCCTCTCGCTGAACCGTGTCAGCGCGAGTATTTGTTTCATCGTGCTCAGTTCCCATCGGGGGCCTCCAATTCGCAACCATAGACGTCCTGTAAGAAGCCAATGCCTTTCTTAAAAAGGCTTACCGCTTTTCCTTCGAGTTCTTCAGCAGCCTGGTTAGCGGAAGCGACGTTGCGGTGGAAGTTAAGGCGGATATCGAAGTTGCCTTTAGCGGAGGTACAAGTTGTGTTGAGTATAAACTCGTCTAACTCGACCGCGTGCTTTAATTCAGATTTTTTTATGACGTAACCACCTTCAGCTATTTTCCGTTGGTCGGCGGAATCGAAAAGTTTCATTAGTAATTCACTGGGTTTTTTTCTTCGTAACCGAAATTAACCCCAAATGCCGATACCGGAGTATAATGGAGGAGTTTGAGCGTTAGCCTTGCGACCTCTTCCGCCCTGGTTAAGGTCACGTCGTCGATTTTGCTAACCGCGACGACGAGTCTTTGATTTGAAAGTTTAAGAGTTAAAAAATCTGCGGGGGATTTGAATGTTGCTTCCGGTATTCCAGGAGCGAGGGGGACTCCATAATCTATATTAATATTATTCTGGCCGAGTAAAGTAGTCCCGACCCATTCGGGGCTGAAAATTCGGATGTTCCAATACCCTAAGATTATAATAGCAGCAGCGTCAGTCTTCGGTATCATTGGATACTATCGCCGGCAGTACTGTTATTCGAAAACTCCCTTTTAAAAACCCGCGCGCTTAAGCACGCGTCATTATACGAATTGTGTTTTGAGATTGCAACGGGAAAATTTACCCGAAGCCTGGTACGAATTCTGGCCCTTTGGAAAGTCCGTAATACTGTTACTTTACCGTAGACGAAACTCAAAGGCACCCTGCGCTGACGCCGGTTTTGTGTTAATTTTGTGTCAGATTTACCGCTAACGTCCCCGAATAATGGTTATTATCCGGTGTCCGTGCGTGCGGGTAACTACCTGATATATTATGATGTTAAACGTTTACCGTTGATACCCGTTAATTGCCCTGATATAGCTGGAAACGGATTTTAAGTCCGCTGCGTCTGCCAGTTCCGCCACCTCGGCTCGAGGCCGCATAGTTTAACCGCTTAGCGGGAGGTTGTCAAGGGCGGGGGTTGGGCGTCGTCGCGCTCTATATAAGGATATTTTATTGCCCGGCTAAACCCGCGCGGCGGTACCGTAGTCAAAACCTTAGATTGCGCTGGATTTACGGCCCGAACGGGGTTATATTACGCCTCGTACGAGCCACGTCGCAATAATTCAACGCCGGAGGCCACCGTGAAACGCTTTATTCTCCTTACTATTATCTTACTTCCGTTCG
>Ga0307380_10002470_pt1 | contig 26348 bp, 19 predicted proteins | sample UN3MG_FD_202239 | JGI IMG/M metagenome (GOLD analysis project Ga0307380, IMG submission 202239) | Soil microbial communities from Risofladan, Vaasa, Finland - UN-3 | ecosystem: Environmental > Terrestrial > Soil > Coastal area > Acid sulfate soil | place: Finland: Risofladan, Vaasa | collected... | reverse complement strand
TATTCTGCTGGTCCTTCTTTGGGGAAGCTGGTTTTCTTTCGAATTCTCGTCTTCTCCAAAACACCCCTCCGAAGTCGTCACTTTTGAGGTTAAAACCGGGGAAACCGCAAAGGACATCTCTCAGAACCTTGAAGATCAGGGCCTTATTCGCGCTGACTGGGCCTTCCTCCTCGGATACAGGCTATTTTACTCGGGACAGAGCTTAAAGGCAGGAGAGTACACGGTCCAACTCCCGATCTCAGCAAAAAATATCCTATTCATCCTCGCGGAAGGAAAAGTCAAACTTTATCCCGTCACCATTCCCGAAGGGCTTACGCGCAGAGAGACAGCCCAGCATCTCGAATCCACACTTTCTATAGACAGTGCAAAATTCCTCAAGGTATCCGACGATACAAGCCTCATCTCCGATCTGGACCCAGAAGCTAAAAATTTAGAGGGATACCTTTTTCCAGAAACCTATTCTTTCCCTAAGGGACCCGACGCAGATGCGGTCGGCACAACCATGATCGCTCAGTTCCGAAAAGTATTATTCCATGAGACATGGACAGAGAGGGCCGCAGAGATCGGCATGACCATACGTGAAATCGTGATCCTCGCCTCCCTCATCGAAAAGGAGACATCCCATCCGGAAGAAAGAAGCCTGATCTCTGGAGTATTCCACAATCGCTTACGCATTGGGATGAAACTCGATTGTGACCCCACTATTATTTATGTCCTGAAGGAGGAAGGACGCTTTAAAGACCGGTTGAGGACAAAGGACCTAAAGCTGGATACACCCTACAACACCTATCTTTATGGAGGCCTTCCACCAGGTCCTATCGCCAATCCCGGGAAGGGCTCTCTCGAAGCGGCCCTCTACCCAGCAGAGGTGGATTACCTTTATTTCGTCTCCAGGAACGATGGGAGTCATCACTTCAGCCGTTCTTTTCTAGAGCACCAAAGCGCAGTCAATAAATACCAGAGAATCCGCTAAAATCCCAAGCCTAAATAACAGATTTGCAGTAGAAAAAAAGTTAGAGTTCTGCTATAGTATGTTTTTCAAAATTTGAATTTCACTCGAGGACGGAATTCAAATCAATGGTTAAAGAGAGCAGGCTGGTTGTTCTCAAGGAGGAATCATGAAAATTAAAACTTACACATGCGTAATCCTGTTTGCTGGACTCATCTTGAGCTTCGTTTTGGCTCCGTGTCTTGTCGCACAAGAAGGGCAGGAAAAGAAGCAGAGTGAGGCTGTCTATATTCCTAAAGAAGTCAAGGACGTCCTTCAAGCAGGGATGGACAATCGAGAAGCACGATTGGACATTCCCTTCACCGTGTTTAAGCACCTTTATCTGCCAGCCCGCGAAAACATGCACTCGATTTTCTTCTTCAAGGTGAAAAATTCTGACCTGGGCTTTGCCCCATTAGCTCCAATCGGTGGAACCCCCGAGAAAACAGAGGGGCAGACCGCTCAAGAAACAGCAGCACCGCAGCTACAATCAAAGGCCCATTGCTTCCTTTTGTTCAATCAACTGGATGGTGATCTTGTTAAGGAGATCTATATTCCTGTCCAGCTTCAAGCGGATGGATCCTCTTACAACCCCGATGAGGAAGGAATTTACACAACGGGGTATCCTCTGCCTTCAGGAAAGTATCTGCTCTCCATGGCGATCACTTCACTCGAACTGGAAAAGATCGGGACACAGTACCTCGAGTTTACCATCCCGGATCCCGCGGCATTCACAGACACTCTAGAGACAACGCCCATCTTTTTTGCCAAAGAACTGAACAGAATGTCTTCTGCTGAGATGAAGGCAGAGATCCATAAAGATTACTTCACTTATGCCGTACTTCAAATCACTCCGAATCTCGATAGCGTTTTCCATCAGGGTGATAACCTGGATATCTTCTTTTTTATTTTTGGCGCTCAGCCCAATGAGGCCAATCAGTTCGACATCGAAGCGAATTACTCCGTGATGAAAGACGATGAGGCTATTATCAAATTTGCGGGAACAAAATATGAGGCTCCGATCATCAGTCAGCCCCTCCCGCTCAAAAAGACTGTCATCATTCAAACACAGGAAGGGGACCAGGTATCAGAGAAAAAAGAGCAGAAGGATTTGGATCCGGGTGCTTATACATTGAACATCGAACTCAAGTGCAACCTCTCCGGAAAGACAGCCACCAAGTCTATAGACTTTACTGTAGAGACCGAATAAATCTGATCACTACCATTTACGTTTTATAGAATTCTCTTTTTCATGGGGAAAAGACTGCTATTAAAAAGATCGTAAGCTTGAAGATTCGGCTTCGATTAGATAAAATTAAAGTGGAGCTCTCATGAGAAGATATTTTCTGGTTTTTCTCCTATTCACATTTGTTATCCCTCATCTCTGTTGGAGCAGCCAGACCAAAATAAAACCTGAAGAACTCCCACCCGTTTTCAAAAAATGGCTCGAAGAGGAAGTCGTCTACATCATCTCGTCAAAAGAGAAAGATATCTTTCTTCAGTTGGAAACGGATAGGGAAAGACAGATCTTCATCGACGCATTCTGGAGGATCCGCGACCCGAATCCTTCCACCCCTGAAAACGAATTTAAAACCGAACACTACCAGAGGATCGCTTATGCTAACAAAATGTTCGGCCGGGACTCACCCACTATTGGGTGGAGAACAGAAATGGGGCGCATTTATATTATCCTGGGAGAGGCCAACTCCATCGAAAAGTATGAAAATGAAACAGAAGTGAGGCCCACTATCATCTGGTTCTACCAGGGAAAAATTGAGATGGGACTCCCGAACTCCTTTAATGTTGTTTTCTTCAGGCAGGAAGAATTCAGTGATTGGGAGATCTACAGCCCCATTGTGCACGGTCCCTACAAACTTTTGCGTTTTTTCGCCGATGACCGTATCAACATCGAAGCCGCATACAAACAGCTGTATAAAATTAATCCCAGCATTGCGAAGATTTCTATGTCCCTGATCCCTAACGATCAGACAAGCTTAACTTCTCCATCCATGGCTTCAGACATCCTGATATCCCGGATCTTTGAAACTCCCAAGAAGGTCGAGGATGAATACGCGGAAAAACTGCTGAAATACAAAGATATCATCGAAGTGGAGTATACCGCAAACTACATCGGGAACGATAACTTCGTTCAGACCATACAGAATGATTTGGGATTGTTCTTGGTGCATTACCTCATCGAACCCAAAAAGCTTTCCATTGAATTGTACGAGGACTCCTATCACACAACTCTCGAGATCAGCGGCCAAGTGACCAACCTCGAGGGAAAAACCATATACCAGTTCGACAAATCGCTCCCATTACAATTCAACAAAAATCAATTTGACCAGATCAAGTCAAAGCTTTTTAGCTACCAAGACGCCTTCCCGATGGTTGAAGGGAGTTATAAGTTCCATCTCCTGATGAAAAATAAAGTGTCCAGGGAATTCACATCTTTCGAAAAACAAATACTTATCCCATCCACAGCAAAATTCCAGATGAGTCCTCTTCTTCTCGCCCACAGCAAAAAACAATCCCCCTATGTCGGTCAGATCAAGCCATTCAAAGTGAAAGACCAACAGATGTATATCTCACCCAAGAGGGACTTTTCCAAAGAGGAAAACCTTCATGTATACTTTGAGCTATACGGTGTCCCGGAAGGGACACGCACAGATGGAAAAATCAAGGTGACTATCTCAAAAAGTGATGAGGTGATCCAGGAGCAGGTGAGAGAAGGCACACAATGGCCTCAAGACGATAAGTTTCTGATCTCTTTCCCGCTCTTTGACATGTCTCCGGCGAACTACGGCATCAGAGCTTCCGTCCAGAACAGGGATGGGACTGAAGTCCTCTTCGAGCAGCAGTTCTTTTACATCTCCCATCGACTCTCACTGCCCCGGCCGTTCATCAGCACCGGACTGCTGGCCCCGGCAGATAATGCGGTTTACGACTACATCCTGGGAGGACAGCACTTCAACAAGGGCCAGGTCCAGACAGCAAAAACGCTGCTCGAAAGAGCATACCGGAAGGAACCGATCAATTTCAAATATGCACTTGGATACGCCCAGATTCTGTTCCAATTCCAGAGACATCAGGAAGTTCTGGATATCTTAACGCCATTTGTGCTAGGGGAAGACCCACAACATTCTGCTTACAACCTTATCGGACGAAGTTATCAGATTCTTGGACAATACGCCCAGGCTATTGAAAGCTTCCAAGCTTATCTCGCTTTTTTTGGGACCAATCTGAAAGTCTTGAACGACCTTGGTGAGTGTCATTTCCAGCTCGGAAACCGGGAAGACGCTTTGGTCGCCTGGAAAAAATCGCTCGAGCTTGACCCCAATCAGAAAGAGATCCAGGAAAAGGTCAATACACTGGAGGGAATAAAAGAATGATCAAAATAAAACATGCCAGTGGGGCAGTTGTGATCCTGATGCTTTTACTGGGAACGATCTCCTGCTCGTCCACTGCGAGAGCAAACCTGGACCCAGAGAGCGAGGCCTTCCTGTCCAGCGTTCGGTATATCATCACCAAGGATGAAAAAAAAGATTTTCTCATCCTTGCTCCCTCAGAAAGGCCAGCCTTCATCGAAGGATTCTGGAAGAGGAGGGACCCGGACCCTGAGACCGAGATCAATGAGTACAGAGATATATACTACCAACTCATCGCCCAAGCAAACGATCTCTTCAGGGATGGGCTGGGCGAAGGTTGGCTCCAGGACAGAGGACGGATCTACATCTTGCTCGGTCCTCCTGATACACGACAGCAATATCCCAGAGGCTACAATATGGGGGATTTTCCCACAGAAGTCTGGATGTACGGTTTTTACACTATTATTTTTATCGACCAGGACTGGAACGGAAATTTTGAGCTCATCAAGGGAGGGGCCTACAACCTTGCCCAGATCATGAAGACCCAGATGGCATGGAAGCCAAGATTCTCCAGAGACAAGGTCGTTTTTGACACCAGCGGTGACATTGAAATGCTCAGAGATGGAGACCGACAACGTATTCTGGTTAAAATACCATACAGGAATATCTGGATGAGTGCCGATGGAGAAAATTTAGAGACAACCATAAATTCGGAGATCCAAATCAAGAACGCCGACACACAGGAGAAGGTCTGGGAATCCAAAAAAGATTATAAAATCTCCATCAAAGAGTCGGAGCTGGAGAAAATGTACGATGAGAATTACATGATAGAAGTACCGATCCAGCTTCCCGAGGGGAGTTACACGATAGACATTATTTTGGAGAACAAGACCGACGCAACAAAAATCGCAAAATCATCGAGATTCAGGCTTTAACACATTCATAGAAGATCCAATGAAGCAAAATTCGGCTCGCGAAATTTAGGAGATAACTAAAAAGGGAGGGATTTATGACTTTTTCAAAGCGGATATACTTCGTCCTCTTTGTGTTATTCGTTCTCGTTAGTTTTTCCATCCTCGAGAGCCAGGTCAGAGGCCTTGCCAGGATCAACGGGAAGGTGCTCGATGAGTCCGAAAATCCGATTCCAGATGCAACCGTCCTGGTAAAATCCATAGAAGTCGCCGGGAAACGGACAGAAAAATTTGAAAAAACCACAACAACCAATGATGAAGGGGCCTGGAAAATGACAGGGATGTCCAGCGGGTATGTTAAGATCGATGTGTCCGCTCCCGGATTTATGCCCACATCAAAAAATGTGGAAGTCAGTCAGCTCAACGTCAATCCCCAGATCATTCTCCGCCTGAAAAAAGCCGAAGAGTTCATCGGCCAAAACGAAGATTCCTCTGGAATTTTTGAAGAGGGGAATGTTCTTTTCGAGCAGGGAAAATACGATGAGGCGATAGCGTCTTACCAGGATTTCCTGGAAAAAAATCCCACAGCTTATCAGGTTCGCTTTAACATCGGCAATTGTTACAGAGAAAAGAACGAACTCGATAGAGCTCAACAGGAATTCGAGGCTGTTCTCGAAGAGGCCAATGCGGCAGAGGGACCCGAAGCGCTTAAAATTCAAGCCAAGGCCCTTGCTGCTATCGGAGAACTCTATGTGAAAAGGGACGACATCGAAAAAGCCCGCGAGTATTTCACCCAATCTCTCGAACGCAATCCCCAGGATGAGATATTGGCTTACAACGTGGGCGAGATCCTTTTCTCCAATGCAAAGATGGATGAGGCCCTCGAATACTTCAACATGGCGGCAACGATCAAACCCGGTTGGGCCGATGCCTTTTTAAAATTGGGCTATGTGTATCTGAACAAAACAGAGTATGATCAGGCCAAGGAGAATTTCAACAAATTCCTGGAGCTCGACCCAGATCATCCGCAAGCTCAAAGTGTCAGAGGCATCCTCGAATACCTCGAGAAAATGTAAGATTCAAAATCTTTACCACTCCCTCACAAATCCACAACTCTGAATACCCTGAATTATTCACAAGCTGATGCCAACCCACCCCACCCTAACATTAAGGTTGAGGCAGTAGCCCCTGAAGATGTAGTGATCTACTTCGAAGGGGCTACAACGAAGGCTTTGTAGTGAGATCAGTGGGTAGGTTGGGTCGGCGCCCGAAGGGTAAAAAATGTCGATAATAAGAACTGAGAGTTTTAAATATTAAGTTTATCGACAGTTTTTATGAATACTTCAGATAAGAGATGGATTATTCACGAGTCGAGGTCGCTGCAAAGGCAAGGCAGTGGCCCACGAAGCTGTAGTGAACTACCGCGAGTGGGCTACAACGAAGGCTTTGTAGTGAGATCGGTTCGCCCGAAGGGTAAAAGATGTTGCCAATAAGATGTTGATTTTTTTTTGGTGTATATATTTGGCAACAGCTTTTATGAATAATCCAGAGGAAAAAAAAGCCCCTCCTCCCGGGTCTGGGAGGAGGGGCTTTGAGCGTCTGTTATTGAACTTTGTCTGCAGCTTAGAAGATGAACTTGACTCCGAATCGGATGTCGATCCCATCGGTGTAGGCGTAAGGCATCAAGTAACGCGGATCAAGCTGAACGCCTGCTTTTGCAACTTCTGCTTTATACTCGTATCCAGCCAGCAATTCTTCGTCAGACAGAGTGATTCCCTGCCTGTTGTAGTAGGGATAACCCCTCATCGCAATTCGTTGACCGAACAGGTTGGAGACGTTGGCATTGAGCTGTACGGAGTATTGACCGCCAAGACTGAGGTTGTACTCCGCATAGAGATCCGTTCTCATCATCATGGGTGTCCTACCCTGGTCGGCACGTCCTACAGGATAGTAACCCTGCATGCTGTTCAGGCTCAACATTGTGGATACTGGAGTTCCGCTCATGAGATAGGAGTAGAATCCGAAGGTGAGACCAAAATCCCAAGAGTAGCTTCCATAGACCTTAAACTGGTGAGGCCTATCCGTGGGGAGTTTACCAGTGCTCTCATTCAGATTCTGGTCGCGGTGCAAGAACCAGCCATCAAAATACCTTTCCACGTTGGGCGACTGACGGCCGAACTCATCGGAACTGGCCAATCCTGAGAAATTACCCCAGAGATTGCTGTAGGTGTAGTGTAATCCCGCCATCCAGTTGTTGCTGAACCGCTTGTCGACTCCAACATTCAGCGAGTGGTACCTCCTCTGGGCTTTCGGACATTCGGGCCAATCGTTGACCGCATAGAGAGCGTTGATCCAATCAGAGCCAGGATTGCCGTTGAAGTACACCTCGCCTTCAGGCGTTTGAACTCCTATGTCTTCGATGGCCCAGCGGATGTTGTTGTAGAGGTAACGGACGGTCAGAGACACATCCTCTCCAAGCTTTCTCTGGAGACCCAGTGAGATCTCGTTCTTGCTGTAGGGCTCCATATCCGGCTGAGTGGTGTCGAAGGAGGGAATTCGCCAGTTGAGGCTCTCGATGTAGACTAAATCAGGCGCAAGGCTCAGATCGGGATGGGTTACCTGGCCATATCTCCAATCCAATGTCCTGACGTCATAGTAGTGAGAGATCCATTTGAATCCTCCGTAAGAGCCGTTGGCCATCTCGAGCTTCATGACGTCATAGTAGAGTCCGTAACTTCCGAAGACCTTTGTGCTGTTGTCGCCGAAAAGATCCCAGGCGAATCCGACACGGGGAGCGATCTTGTCTCCGAATGCGAATTGGATCGGAGCATCCTGGTATTCTGGAAGGTCGCTAAAGGATGGGATATTCTCTTTTTCGGCACGGATCCCGATGTTCAACGTGACTTTGTTGTTGATCGTCCAGCTGTCCTGCAAGAAAATGGCATAGCGGTCGCTGTGGATATTTGCGATCTCACCAAAAGGTTGCCTGGAATGCAGATAGCCGTACATGGTGTCAGTTGTACCTCCGCCCGTGGGTGAGATGTAGTCTAATCCCCAATACCAATAGTTGGCGGTATAGGGATAGGCACTGTCCACATCCTGAGCGAGGCGCACATACTGGAGACCTGCTTTAAAGACGTGTTCACCAGCGAGGTCGGCAAACAGAGTCGCATCAAAGTTGCCTCCGTATCGCTTCTGAATATCCTTGATGGTCTGATAGCCGTCAGTGTAGCTGTAATTGTACCAGCCCGCTGGATGCTCTTCTCCGCCGTATCCGATGTTGGACCTCCCGAAGTAATGGCGTGGGCCCTCGGGTCCTACAAGCTGCTGCGTGTCAATATTGAAATAACCGCCGTTTATGCCAACAAACACGTTGTCGGAAACGATCCAGTCGATCCGTCCACCCCAGGTTTCACCGGGATAGTTGAATCCGATTGCAGGATAGTCGTATTCATCTGGGGTTGCTGATGTACCAGCAAGAGCCATCAGGTTACCTGTCCATTTGTAGTAATCGTTGACGTAGCTGGCGCTGATACGAAAGCCGCCTAACAGGGCCGTCAGTTTGGCCTGGCCAAAATAGCTCCTCTGCTTCTGTTCTGTGGTGTAATTGTTGCCATCGGCAATAAGCTCAACGGTCCTCTTTGTGTTAGTGAGCCGGGGCATGAAGCTTGCGAAGAACCACAGTCTATCCTTGAGGATGTATCCACCGAGTCCCAGACCGACTTCATATTGGTTCCAGCTGTCCTCATTATAATCAAGGTACTCTGCTGTCACATCGTCTACAGGATTAATACGCAATACATGGTATTGCGCCCCAGTGCCCGAACCTCCTGGAGCAGCCTGGAATTGGCTGCCACTCAAGTATCCGGAGACCTCTCCGTGGAACTCGTTTCCACCGGAACGGGTGATGACGTTGATAACGCCACCCATCGATCCTCCGTGCTCCGCTTCGTACCCAGAGGATTTAACCTGGACCTCTTCGACGAATTCCATGAGCACGCGCTGAGAGGATTCACCAGTGTACATGCTTGTGGTGTTCATGCCGTCGATAAAGTACATGTTCTCGGAACTCGAGGCACCGTCCATCATCGTACCGCCACCGACGTTCTCGTCGTTAACTCCAGCGGTCATGTTGACGACCGAAGTAAAATCCCTCCCCTTGGGGAGTTTGGCGATCATCTCTTTTCCGTAGTTGGTAGTCGTTCCGCTTTTCTTGATGTCGACAACAGGGGATTCACCGATAACAGTCACTTCCTCTTCCAATGTTGCCTGAGATATCGTGACCTCAAGTCTGAAGGTTCTTCCCAAACGTACGAGGATTCCTTCACGGATCAGTGTCTGGAATCCAGGAAGTCGGAAGGTGACCTGGTAGGTTCCGGGTGATAGACCGATGAGGCGGAAACGACCGACCTCGTCAGTGATGGCCGTGGCCACACCTGGCTGAGACGGGCTTCTCGCTTCAATAGTCACACCGGGAAGAAAGGCACCATCAGTATCCATTACTGTTCCAACGAGAATTCCCGTTTGTTCTTGAGCGGTAACAAGGCCTGAGCTAACTATTAAAAGTGCTGCAAAAATGAAAATAAGCCTTTTCATTACATTCCTCCTTGTTTAACCCCAAAAAGATCTGAGGTTAAAATCCATAACTTTGGGAACAAAATATTTCATTCCCCCTAATCCCTTATTTTTTGCGCTATCTGTTATTCCACCTCCTTGAATAGACATACATTTATGTCTTATTTTTAATATCAGATTAAATATATAATACATTTTCTTATTAATATGCAATATTTATACCAACATACCGATTGTCCTAAATCATTTGTTTTCAATATGTTAGAATTTATCCCTTTCGCTGAAAATCCAATATTTTGGTTTTCGTCCAAAAAATTGGAGTTATTCCCTAAAAAACGATATGTTTAAATCCCCTGTAACAGTAAGTTTTTTGGTAAGAGTTAGACAGAAAATTTGCCCGGCAAGGGAGAGAACGAGGCCGTTGCCCCTTTAAAACCTAATCTTTCCCGAGGGCCTTAAGAACCGTTTTTTTGAACTCGGGATTGACCTTAGCACCATTCTCTTCGGCCTGGTTCAAATAATCCATAGCCTTCTGGTACTGTTTGACCTGAAAGTAAAGAGCGGCAAGGTTGTTGTATGCATCCCCATGTTTAGGATCTAACCTGATGGTCTCTTGATACTGATCGTGAGCTTCCTGGAATTTTTTCATCTTAAAATAGATATTGCCGTTCAAATAGCAGTACTCCGCAGGCATCTCCTCCTCTCGAGGGAGCGGAAGGCTCAGTTGGGTATCGATGTTTTCGATTTGTTTCTTTATTTTATCAATCTTAGTTTGGATCCTTTTTTTCCTGTCCTCGACTTCATCTCCTACTTCTGATGCCTGAGGCAGGTTGGCTATCTGGTCCTCCAATTCTCCAATGTTATCTTCAAACGCCTGTTTTTTTTCTTCTAGTTTTTGCTTACTCACCTGCGCCATTTTTATCTTCATCACGGCTGAATATTCATAATTTGCCTTGGCTTTCTCAACGTGGTTCAAGGCTTCTTCAAGATCTCCCTCCTTGTACAAAACTTGAGACAGGAAGAAATGGGCATCGGCATGCTCGGGCAGCTTTTCCAATATCTTCTCAAACTCCTTCTTCGCTTTTTTGTAATCTTCGCGAATAAAATACATTTTTCCCTTTTCATAATCTTTGTTCAGAGACTGGTACTTTTTAAACAGTTCCACTTCCTCGCGCTCGAGGTCCTCCTGTCCAAAGCTCAACATCCCGAAAAAAAGCACAACGATCACAACGTGAATGAGGAATAATCGGCTTTTATCTCTCATTCTCTCCTCCAAAAATTCAGAATTCTGAATTTACCTACTCGAATTTTTCTCTGTATATTTTAACCGTATATCCTATTCTTTTTTACTCTCTTTATCAAATTTTTCTTCACGTTCGTAAGCATCCTTGTTTCCGTGATAAGCTCATTAGACGGAAAAAAGAGCGAGTCACTGTCCTTATGAGTCGGATGGTGGTGGGTGGGGGGGTCTTCGACGAATATGGACTGTGACGAGCTCCTGCTATTGTCATTTGACTTGAGAGCATCACGGAAATAAGGATATTTCCTTCAAGTTCTGTCCGGAACGCCGACTGAACGAGTGCTCCCATCCGAGCACAGGGTGCAGAATATTTGACATTTTTGTTTTTGACGTATACATTTGAGTCCAAGGGTATCATGGAGGGAGAAATGGCGAAAGCAGCAAAGTTTCTTTTCCTTATCGCTTTATCTGTATGCGTTCTGACCATATCCGTCGAGTCCACACAGGATGACACCTCAGCCATCCTCAATAATTCAGAATGGGCTGTTGTGACACTGATCGTGTACGACTCCGGGAAAAAAGAGATCGCACGAGGAAAGGCCGTAATCGTCTCACCCGACGGGTATATACTGACCAATTACCATCTTGTATGCCAGGGATTTTCGGCAAAAGTTGAAATTCCTAAACAGACCAAAGCCATTAAAAAGGTGGAATGGGAGGACGTCTTTTCTCCCAGTATCGACATGGAACGCAAGTCCTCAGAGAAGAAGAAAACACCCAAAGGAAAAGAGGTGGATGTAGAAGGCATTGCGGCCGTTGACAAGGCCATGAATTTTGCTTTGCTCAAAATAAAAGGAAGCGGCCATCCCTCTGCCCCGATCGCAACCTCCGATCAATTTAACATCGGTGACAAGTCTTTTGTTGTGATCGATGCCGAATCCATCTCGGAAGGGAGCATAACAAATGTCGGCGAACTCTCAGGGACCAAGAAGATCGCCCAGATCAGCATAACCTTTCCAGAGGATATGAGCGGTTCTCCCATATTTAATTCCGAGGGGCAACTCACGGGTGTTGCCTTCAGTTTCGGCGAAGTCTCTAATATAGTCTTCCCCGCGTCTTACGCCATCCCCCTTACCGAAAACAAAAAAGTCACTCAACTCTCAAAGTATGAACATGAGAATTATTTTGCGACACCCGAAGGCCTCTATATCAAGGGCCTGGCCTATGCTTTGGTGGATAACTATTCAAATGCTCTCGGGCTAATCGAGGAATCAGTGAGACTTCAGCCAAACAATCCCGAAGCGCTCAGCCAACTGGGCCATGTCTACAGCAAAATGAACCAGTATGAAAAGGCCGCGGATGCATACACACAATCTTTGAGCCTTGACCCTGATAACTACCGGACATCATATGGACTGGGGATCGCCTATGTAAGACTCCGCAAGTTCCAGGAAGCTATCGCTCCACTCCAACAATGCACGCAAACAAATCCCAATTTCCCGGACGGTTTTTACAACCTAGGGCTCGCCTATCAATCTTTAGATCAACTGGAGAATGCCGCCCGAGCCTTTGAAGAATTTGTGAAGATCAATCCCGGACCGGCCTGGACCGGCCTCAATCAATTGGGATCCATCTACATGAAGCTGGAACAGTATGACAAAGCCATAGGTGCCTTTGAAGAAGTCGTTAAGACGAACTCACAAGATCTCAAGGCAAATTATAGTCTTGCCTATGCGTACGACATGTCGAACCAGTATGAGAAGGCGGCTCCTCTGTACCAAAAACTCATCCAGCTCAATCCCAAAGATGCCAAATCTTACTACAGCATGCTCTTCCGCCTCTATGATAAGGCAGGGGACTATGAGAATGCCGTTATTGTCAGCCAAAAGATCGTGGACCGGGCCCCCGAAGATGCCCAGAATCACTACAATCTCGGTTATGCCTACTTGAAAAAAGAAGACCTTGAAAACGCACTGGCAGCCTTCCAGAAGGCCCTGGAACTCAACCCGAGTTTTGATGTGGCCTATTCACAGATCGGGTTTGTTCACTTCAAGCTCAAGCAGTTCCAAGAGGCGATCGATGCGCTAAACAAGTACACAGAGATCAGGCCCGAGAATCCCGATGCATTTTATCTCATCGGAACAAGCTATCTCCAGCTCAAGAAGTATGAGCAGGCCATTCAGCCCTTAGAGAAATGTATCGAACTCAAGGAAGACCATGCCTATGCCCACTATAATCTGGGTATCACTTACTATGTCCTTAAAGATAAATTCAGCGCTAACATGAAAGTGGATGTTCTGCAGAGGCTTAATCCGGAGTTGGCCATGAAACTGAGGGACATCATCAGCCGGTGAAGAACGAATCATGAGCTTGAGGGAGCCGCGCATAAAAAAAGGCTAAATCCACACACGATGGATTTAGCCCCAAGTTTCGAAACAGGAATAAATCGTTAGGTTTCTGTCACCACCCGATTCTCAGAAGATCAGTGCCTGTCCAGTGGAGCTCCGCGGTTCCGGAGTTCCAGGACGTTGCCGCGACCTCGACATTCGTGGTTAACAGAGCCGTTCCCCCAGGATCTGCGGCATCATCGACATAAACGGAAAATAGGTGTCCAATTCTTTGCGCCAGAATTGTCTTTTGGATGCTGGATCCCGGATTCACAAGGTTCTCGCTATCAGGCTTCTCCGTTTCGAAATAGATGTGCACTGCTCTACTATCCTCTAAATTCCGCAGGGTCACTACAATATTTCGAGAATTTGGGCTCTCCGCACCGCTGGAGCTGTCGCAGGAATTAAAAGTTAAAATCAATAAAAGAATGCACAGGGGAAGAATGAGTTTACAAATTTTCATACTGTCCTCCTCCAAAATTCTTATATATCATGGAAAAATACTTCTGTCAACGCAGAGTAGTTTTTTTTAATCTTTGGAAGAAGGCCATTTTTTAGGCTGATCACCAGCCCAAAGGTATGATTGCTATGCCAGTCCATTGAAGTTCTGCCTCCCTTGAATCCAAGACGGCCAAAAGAAAACATCCAAAAATGGACCAAAAACTCTTCATAACACCTCGACCTATCAAGATTAATGACAAAATTCTACATGAAACACAATAAAATTGCATTAACATTTTCTTTTCCTTGTAATGGAAAATTTTATCCGATACACTTGAATCGACCCTTCATGAAATATGTTGCCGACCTGCACATACACTCCAAATTTTCAAGGGCAACCTCCCGCGATATGACGCTGGATTCCCTCGCTCATTGGGCCAAAGTGAAGGGGATCTCCTTGATGGCTACGGGTGATTTCACGCATCCTGAATGGCTCTTCCTGGCCAAAGAAAAACTTATCCCCACAGGAAACGGTTTTTTTCAACTCAAGAATCTCATCCCATCGAACAACGAGTATTTGCAATCCTTCTCCGTATCCCCAAAAGATGTCTCTTTTGTTCTCTCCACAGAGATCAGCTTCATCTATTCAAAAAAGGACAGGGTTCGGAAGATCCACATCCTCCTCCTGGCACCAGATTTTGAATCCATCGAAAAGATCAACACACGTCTTTCCGGAATCGGTAACCTCCGCTCTGACGGGCGCCCGATCCTGGGCTTGGATGCCAAAGATTTTGTCAAAATCGTCACCAGCCTCTGCCCCCGCTGTGTGGTGATCCCCGCCCACATTTGGACGCCCTGGTTTTCCCTTTTTGGCGCAAATTCGGGATTTGACATCATCGAAGATTGCTTTGAGGAAATGACCCCCCACATTTTCGCTCTGGAAACAGGCCTCTCCTCAGACCCTGCTATGAACTGGCGTCTCTCGCAATTGGACAAGTACACTCTTATCTCCAATTCAGATGCTCACTCTCCATATCGAATCGGACGAGAAGCCAATGTTTTTGACACAGAATTCAGCTACAGCGCTCTTATTCAGGCAATAAAGAAGAAAGATCCTGAAAAATTCCTCTACACCGTTGAATTTTTTCCTGAGGAAGGAAAGTATCACTATGACGGCCACAGAAATTGTGACGTCGTTTTTTCTCCGGAAGAAACGATCCAGCACAAAGGCATTTGCCCACAGTGTGGAAAAAAATTGACGATCGGTGTGATGCACAGGATCCTAGAGCTCGCAGACAGAGAGCCGGGCCAGATCCCGCCCATGAGGATCCCGTTCAAAAACCTCATCCCCCTGAATGAGATCATAGCCCAAGCCATCGGGAAGACGGCAGGATGCAAGAGCGTCTGGGACATCTATTTCCGGTATATCCACGAGTTCGGGGACGAGCACACTATCCTCACAGAAGTTCCCATCTCCCAATTGATGCAGTTGAACTCCGAAAAGATCGCTTTGGGAGTCGCACGGATGAGACAAGGGCAGGTGAAGATCATTCCTGGCCATGACGGGACTTACGGCATAATCGATCTCTTCGACGAGAACACCCAAGCTGAGGCTGATGCCTGTCAGCTTAAATTATTTTAAACCATCCTTTGCAATATTATTCATAATTTATAATCACGGATGCATTTCCAAATCTGTGATGTCAAGAATACACAATTGCATTATTGAGTGCTCAGATTGTGTGATGGAAAAAACTCATTTATTTTCCTCGCTGGGGAAACAGAGACGGAATTTCGTTTTTGATATCATATAATCTGATCATTCTGAATGATATTATCGCGGATTTGGAAATGCCACTAATTATAAACATAATATTAAGCTATTCCCTTCTATGGTAAAATAGATTTCTTTTGCGATCGGATCTTAGTCATGAAACTGAATTTTAAAGATAATGAATTCATAGAACACTTTCGACTCATCGGGCTCGCGGTGCTGGTGGGATTCCTCGCAGGCCTGGCATCCATCCTTTTCAAATTCATGATTAACTTTTTCCAGAAGCTCTTTTGGCGTGCGCCCAGTATAATCGCAGCTGTCCAATCACAACCATGGTATATCACTGTGCTTGTACCAGCAGTGGGAGGGCTGCTCATAGGGCCTCTGATTTACTACGGCGCAAGGGAGGCAAAGGGTCACGGCGTGCCTGAAATTATGGAAGCCCTGGTCTTCCGCGGTGGAAAAATCCGTAATCAGGTGGCTCTTATCAAAGGATTGGCCTCTTCTATCTGTATAGGATCTGGGGGGTCGAGCGGAAGGGAAGGCCCTATCGTTCAGATCAGTTCCAGCTTAGCCTCAACGATCGGCCAGGTTTTTCACATCAGAGAGAGAGGAATGCGAACCCTCGTGGCTGCAGGAGCGGGCGCTGGAATCGGAGCGACTTTTAACGCTCCCATTGCAGGAGCGCTTTTTGCTGTGGAAGTCATCCTCGGAGAATTTGGAGTTTTCGCCTTCAGCCCGATCATCGTGGCATCCGTGATCGCCACCGGCACTTCCCGCTTCATGGGCGGAGATTTCTCTGCATTTACCGTACCGAAATACACACTGATCAGCATTTGGGAGATCGGCCCCTATGTGCTTTTGGGAATAATATGTGGCATCGTGGCCATACTGTTCATCGAAGTCCTCTACTTCTTCGAGGATAAATTCGATAAACTCCGACTCCACCCCGCCCTCAAGCCTGCATTAGGAGGCCTTTTAGTGGGAGCCGTCGGCCTTGGATTTCCACAAGTTTTAGGTGTAAGTTATGACGCCATGGATACCGGACTCCTCGGCCAACTGGGTCTGTGGTTGGCGCTTGTTCTTGTTTTCTCAAAAATTCTTGCCACTTCTCTGACTCTTGGTTCAGGTGGATCTGGAGGCATCTTTGCACCCTCTCTCTTCCTGGGTGCCATGACAGGAAATGTCGTGGGCTCTGTCTTCCACAATACTTTCCCGAATTCGATGTCTTCACCGGGAGCTTTTTCACTGGTCGGGATGGGCGCAGTGGTGGCGGGGGCCACGCATGCTCCGATCACGGCGATCATCATCATCTTCGAACTGACGGGCGACTACAAGATCATTCTCCCTCTGATGCTCTCCTGCATCATCGCGTCCTTCATAGCTGTGGGTATCCACAGGGATTCCATCTATACCATGAAACTCCGCCGAAGAGGTATCATCTTCAAAGAAGGCCGCGAAGTGAACATATTGAGATCCCTTCCTGTCAAGGATTTTATCAGTCATGACTATCAGAAATTTTTAAACACAGAGCATGTGGGCAGGATCGTAGACCAAGCGATCGGCGGCAAGCATCATGCTTTTCAGATCGTGGATGGAGAAAACAACTATGTCGGGTGTTTTGCTCTCAATCAATTGAAAAAGCTCGTCCTCCAGAAAGAGCTCGTGGATTCTCTCGTTATCGCAGAGGATATCGCAGTTCCCGGAATCCAACTGAACTATGAGGACGACATGGAGAAGGCCATGAGAATCTTCGGACGCGAAGATGTAGCTGAGATCCCTATCCTGGATGGGAAAAAATTCAAGGGTGTTGTCAAACGGAAAGACGCCATTGAAGCCTACAATCATGAGATCATAAAGAGAGAAGCGGCATACGGTCTTGTCCAGAAATTGAAGTTCACCCAGCCCAACAAAACGTATGATTTGAGCGCCGGATACAAGATCATGGAGATCGATGCCCCTTCTCTTTTCTTGAATAAAAGTCTGAAAGAACTCAACCTCAAAGCTCTTTACAGGATCGATATCCTTCTAATCAAAAGAAAGTATCCCCCTAAGACCATCACAATCCCGTCGGCCGATGAGGTCATCCAAAAAGGGGATGCTCTGATTATAGCCGGGCTTGAAGAGAACATCACCAAGATTTTCAATCCGTGACGGCGGGGTGGGTTTCTTGACAACCAGGGCAAGGGACTATATATTTAGATTTTGGACGTCACGGAGGCCAAGATGGATATTGAAATGAAAATCAAAGGGCTGGTGGTTGACCCCATCTCGAAGATGCCGATCGTTGTTCTTGAAGACCCGAGCAGCGAATACATGCTTCCTATCTGGATCGGTGTCTTTGAAGCCAACGCCATTGCCCTCAAGATGGAGAACATATCAACGCCTCGCCCCATGACTCACGATCTGCTCACAAATCTGCTGGATAGATTCGAAATTCCTGTCGAAAAGATCGTTGTGAACGACGTCAGGGACAATACCTTTTATGCCACCATTTTTTGTAAACACAATAATGACATCTATGCCATCGACTCCCGTCCATCGGATGCCATCGCCCTTGCCCTCCGTTTGGAAGTCCCCATATTTGTCAATGAAGATGTCGTAAAAAAAGCACAAAGCCTTAAATTCGATGAGGATTTTGCGGATTCAGAAAAGCTCCAAAAGTGGCTGGAAAACCTCAGGCCCGAAGATTTCGGAAAATACAAAATGTAAAATCCATAGGCCCGGGATCCCGGAACATCAAGACTCCATTAACACTCATCAATCCAGGAAAGATCGAGCTACGTACGCAGCGTTAGAATCATGTAGAAGCCGACCAGACCAAAGATGAGGTTGGGACCCCATGCTGCTAAAAACGGGCTGAGATAGCTCACATATCCAAGACTTTTAAAGATCCCGATAGCACCCCAGTAGATCATGACAATTCCCATGCTCATGCCGATACCGACCAGAGTCCCCTTTTTCCCCATAGTAAAAGCAAATGGAATCCCTAAAAGAGTGATCACGAATATGGTCAGCGGAAAAGATGTTTTGTGCTGAAGATCGACTTTGAAACGGGTGGTCTCAAAACTCTTTTCCTCGATATTCCTGATATATCGATTAAGCTCACCGTAACTCATCTGGTCTGGCTCTTTCCAGTCCTTGAGGAAAAAATTCTTGTCCTCCACGCCGGGCAAGACCATTTCGTCATTTTTCTCATAGCTGACGGGTCTGTCCCCATCAAAGATCCGGGACCAGGATTTGGTCAATAAAAGAACACCTCCCTGGAGATAGCCTTTCTCCGCAAATATCCTCCTCTCCAAAGACCATGCCACAGAATCGATCTCGAAAACTGAGAGACGATTAAAAACCAGGGCCTCTTGATCCAAGTAGCTATAATTGTAGATACGGTTCCCCTCCCTGTTCAGCAACCACCGACGATCGAGATGGCGATATGACCTTGCCGGGACGTCGATGATCTGATACCAGGTTTCCTCTGCTTTTTTGTTGGAGAAAGGAAGAATATTCTCCTGAATGTAATAGGAAAAAAAACTGATCAAAATTCCCATGAACAGCAAGGGCATTATGATACGATAGATACTGATCCCACACGTTTTCATGGCTGTGATCTCGTTGAATTTATTCGCCAGGCCCAAACTCAAGAGGGTCGAGATCAGTGCTGCGATGGGAAGAATATAATGGACAAATTCTGGCATTTTGAGCCAAATAAAATGGAAGAAAATGCTGAGCGGCTTGTTATGTTCATAAACACTATCGATCCGTTCAAAAAAAGTCACGATCACGAATATAAAGAGCATGCTGAAGAACGCCAATCCAAAAATAAACAGGTATTTTCTCAGTATATACCGGTCGAGGAGGTTGGGAAAACGAAGAGAAAAAGGCAGTTTATAGCGTGTGGGTTTGGCTGTTACAACCCTTACAGAGATCTTCTTTTTTTTATGCCGCCGGAAAAACCTGTACACAGGGGCAATAAGAGAAGATTCTTTAACGGATCTAATAAACAGATAGATGCCGCAAATCGCAAAAATGATATTTGGACCCCACATCCCGACAAAAGGTGGGATTTTCCCGTCCATAGCGAGCTGTTCACCCGCTGTTATCAAAATATAGTAGAGGAGAATGATGCCGATGCTGATAGTGAATCCACTCGTCCTTCCTCCCTTCTTCGTGGTCGCTCCCAACGGAAGGCCGAGTAGTGCAAAGATAAAGCAGGCGAACGGCAGCGCAAACTTTTTGTGGATCTCCACCCAATGAGAGATCAAGTCTCGCTTTCTGTCCCAATATTGGCGGGATGTTTTTTCCTCCTCCGGGAATTTCTCGAGCTCTGCTTGGATCTTTTTGACATCGCTGTTCAGCTCTTCAATGTCCTTTTCCCTCACGTGTTTCCCTCCTGTGCTTCGGGCTACGATGTTTTGCACAGGAAGATTCTCTTCAAATGTTTTGAATGTGGTCACTCTGTACTTAACAGGTTCATTCAGAGGATAGGAGTGGAGCACTCCATCCGTGAGCTCCAGGGTTGCATTCTGGGCTTCTTGATGGAAATTCAAGTATCCTCTTTTTGCAAAAACAACCCGTGGCTCCTCGCGCGGTTCAGAAAAATAGATAAAAATATTTCTCCATTCATCATCCTGAGCAATATCCTGGATGTAGAGAACCATGTTCGGAATAGATTCATTGAATCTGCGCGGTTTGATCTTGAGGTGCACTTTTGAGAGCACGGAATTGGAGAACATCTGCACCCATTTGTAGTTTGACCGAGGAGCAAGATAGAGCGTAAGGAGGGAGGTGATTACAAAACCAAAAACGGCAAACAAGAGGATCGGCCTGATGATCCTTTTGTGTCCCACTCCCAATGTTTTAAAAGCGACAATCTCTGAATCGGAAGAGAGACGGCTCAGTCCGGCCAGTATCCCTACGGCTACGGACATGGGTAGAGTAAAGGCTAAAACCGAGGGCAACAGATAAAAAAGCAAGGAGAGAACCACGGACAGAGAAACCCCCCGCGTGATAAGGATCTCGGAAAGCAACAGGATCTGGTTCATTAAAAGGAGGAAGGAATAGACAAGAAGTCCGATGATAAAAGCGGGAAGGATATCCTTGAGGATATACCGGTCAAATAGCTTCAACACTCCACTAAATATACCACATTCATCTCCCACAATCCATTCCGCATGCTTCTAGTTGGCATCTCCAAATCTGTATTAGTGTCATTCAGAGTGATCAGATTATATGATATCAAAAACGAACATCTGGGAAGCAGCGCTGCTCTATTTCGATGTAGGGACCGTTTCCCAAACGGTCCGTTCGGGGAACGGACCCTACAAAGAAAAATACTATGCCCGGCGCACAAAAAAAAAGGCCCCGGGATTCCCGGGGCCTTTTGAGTTTGAGCGTTTGGTTTTAGTACATGTCTCCGCCAGAAGGCATTGAAGGCATTCTCATCTTTTCATCCTCAGGCATATCAGAGACCAAACCTTCGGTTGTGAGAAGCAGGCCAGCAATGCTTGCTGCATTCTGAAGAGCTATGCGAACGACCTTGGTAGGATCCAGGATGCCGCCCTTCACGAGATCTTCATACTTCTCTGTGAGAGCATTAAATCCTTTGTCCCCTTCCAGTTCTTTCACTTTTTCGACAACGATCGAGCCTTCTAGTCCTGCATTATTGGCGATCTGGCGCATGGGTTCTTCAACAGCGCGTTTAACGATGTCCACACCGATCTTTATATCGCCTTCCACTTTCAGCGAATCAAGAACGTTTTTGCTCCTCAAAAGAGCAACGCCTCCTCCTGGAACGATTCCCTCTTCGACGGCAGCTTTGGTGGCGTGCATAGCATCCTCCACTCTAGCCTTTTTCTCTTTGAGCTCCGTTTCTGTAGCTGCGCCCACTTTGATCAATGCAACGCCGCCGACCAGCTTGGCCAGCCTCTCCTGCAGTTTTTCTCTGTCATAATCGGATGTGGTATCTTCGATCTGGGTTCTGATCTGTTTGATCCGCGCTTTTACATCATCAGAAGTTCCCTTGCCTTCGACAATAGTAGTGTTGTCCTTATCGATGACAACTTTATTAGCATTACCCAACCAATCCACAGTGACATTCTCCAACTTGACACCGATATCTTCTGTGATAACTTTTCCACCAGTGAGAACAGCGATGTCTTCGAGCATGGCTTTTCTTCTGTCACCGAATCCGGGGGCTTTAACAGAACAACAGGAAAAAGTGCCTTTGAGTTTGTTGACGACAAGTGTGGCCAGGGCTTCACCCTCGACTTCTTCTGCGATCACCAACAAGGGCCTTCCCATCTTTGCCACATTCTCGAGCAAGGGCAGGAGCTCGCGCAAGTTACTGATCTTCTTCTCATGGAGCAGAATCACAGGGTTTTCCAGGACACACTCCATTCTGTCGGGGTCTGTGATGAAATAGGGAGAGAGATAGCCGCGGTCGAACTGCATGCCTTCCACGATATCCAATGTGGTATCAAGACCTTTGGCTTCCTCTACAGTGATGACGCCGTCTTTGCCCACTTTGTCCATGGCTTCGGCTATTATTTTTCCGATCGACTCATCGTTGTTCGACGATATGGCTCCTACCTGAGCAATCATATCGCCGCTGACATCACGGCTCATTTTCTTCAAAGCATCGACAACTTCTGCAACAGCTTGATCTATGCCTTTCTTGATCAGGTTGGGGTTGGCTCCCGCGGTCACATATTTTAGCCCTCCAGCATAAATGCTCTGGGCCAAAACGGTCGCAGTTGTGGTGCCGTCTCCGGCAACATCCGAAGTCTTGGAAGCCACCTCTTTCACAAGCTGAGCACCCATGTTTTCGAGGGGATCAGCCAGCTCAATTTCTTTGGCCACGGTCACACCGTCTTTGGTGCTCAGCGGAGAGCCGAATTTCTTGTCCAGAACGATATTTTTCCCCCTTGGACCCAATGTTTCTTTGACAACATTGCTCAAAGCGTTGACACCCTTTAAAAGGGCCTGTCTCGCTTCATCTCCGAGTGTAATTTGTTTTGCCATTATTTCTCCTTTCACCCAGTCAGGTGATTTTCGCTAATATCTCTTCTTCGCGAACGATGAGATGTTCCACATCGGCGATCTTGACCTCTGTGCCACTGAACTTTCCGATGAGAACCTTGTCACCTTTTTTGACGTCAAGAGGGATAACCTTACCATCTTCCGTCACTCGCCCTTTTCCGACTGCGATCACTTCCGCTTCCTGGGGTTTTTCTTTGGCAGTATCAGGAATGATAATTCCGCCCTTAACGGTCTCTTTTTCTTCCAAACGCTTTAGAAGAACTCTGTCATGTAAAGGAATCACCTTCATTGAAATCTCCTTTAGATTTAATTTTTAGCAGATTCGCTATGAAAGTGCTAATATAACAAAAATCCACCCTGTTGTCAAGCTAAAAATTTAATTTTTTGGCACTCTTCCCTTTAGAGTGCTAATTTCGCTGATTAGTTGATCTTAAGGGCCTTGTAGAGGTTATGCAGCGTATTCCGATGGATCCCCAGGGCCTTTGCTATTTTTGTCTTGTTCCCATTGTATTTTTCCCCAGCTGTTTCAATATAGATCTTTTCAAACTCTCTCAAGGCTTCTTTTATGGGCAATTCTTTTTCGACCAATTCCGTCACAAGAACAACCATTTTATGGTGAAGGGAGAGTTCTCTAAACTCTTTTTGCATTTTTCGGCCTCCCGCCCATGATGTCTTCGTATGTCTCTTTGAAAGTGTCTTTGAGCTCCTGTGGGATCACTTTGGCGACAAGCTTGGTCATCCCCAAGCAGTATGGAGCCAGATAAGAATTCTTTAAGGCCTGTACACTCACAGGAAAGACGAGCAAGGCAAACACAAGGATCCCGCAGATCAAGACCCCTTTTAGAAATCCTAACCCCCCTCCCAGGACATGATTGATAAATTTGATCGGCCCCTTGATAATTTTAGATATCAACCATGAGACGAGCCAGCCCAAACACAAGACGGCAATAAAGATCGTGATAAAACCTAAAAAATGAGAGAGGACATGGCTATCAACCCATCGCAAGTACAATTGAGAGACATAGGGATAGTAAACGAGCGCCAATACCAACCCTAACAAAATCGCTGCAAGGCCTATGACTTGGCGCATGAGGCCTTTGATGATCCCCAGGATCAGGCTCACGACAATTATGATGAACAAGACTATATCCAGCCAGTTAAAAATCATAATGATCTCCTCTTCCTGAGTTCCTCCACCATCCAGTACCCTCCATTATTTAGGGAGCCAAAAGGAACATGAGGTTTGATGCGTCCATGAAAATCAGATCCTGCGGTTGGTACTAGATCGAGTTCCATTGCCAATCCCTTATAGTAAGCAGCCATCGAATTATCATGGTAAGAAGTGTACACTTCTAAACCCTGTAATCCAAGGCCTTTGAGCACTTTCAGGTCTTCTTTGGTGACTCGCTCGAAGGGAGCACCCGGATGCGCCAAAACAGGAACACCGCACATATGCGGTGCCAAAGCGAGAACATCTTTCAGATTGACATTCTGGCGGGGAACAAAGGCCGGCCGGCCATCGGCAAAAAAGTCCTTGTAGAACAGATAAGGGGCATACATCCTGTTGGCATCGTCAAGGTATTTCTCTAAGAGTGGATCGGCATTTTTTTCAGCCTTTATCAACAGCACATTCGCGATCGTGACTCCCAGAGGCGGATGCGGCCCTGCCTCCTGGAGAACTTCCTCCCATTCGATGGAAAATCCGAGTTTTTGGAGCTTCTCCACTCGATTTTTAGCCTCGATGAAGCGCCTGTCTGCGACCTCTTTGACGAGCTCTTTCACGATTGTCCTCTCCCAGTCAATAAAGAACAGCAGAAGATGGAATTCCCGATCAGTGAATAGTGTTGTCAGTTCAACACCCGGAATGACTTCCAGACCTATCTCTTCCCCGATATTCAGAACTTCTGGGTAGGCAGCGACACTGTCATGATCGGTGATCGAAATAGCGCGAAGCCCCTTTTCTTTAGCCAGGTGGACTATGTGTGTGGGCGAAAAATCCCCGTCACTGCTTTTGTTGGAGTGGATGTGTAAATCGACAGACTCTGTCATCAGAGTTCATTTTTTCCCGTGAGCAATCGATAAATCTCCATATACCTTTCGGAGGTCTGTTCGACGATATCCGAAGGCAAAGGCGGCGGTGGTGATTGTTTATCCCAGTCTGTGCTATACAGATATTCACGGACGAATTGTTTGTCCAGGCTTGGTTGTGATTGACCCGGAGTGTAGCTGGCGACAGGCCAGAACCGTGATGAATCCGGCGTAAAAATTTCATCCACAAGGATGATCTCTCCGTTAAGGAGTCCAAATTCAAATTTTGTATCCGCGATGATGATCCCCTTGGAAAGGGCATGGAGCGATGCTTTCTGGTAGAGCTCGACACTGATCTTTTTGACCTTTTGAGACAATTCCGCCCCCACTAATTTTTGCATCTCTTTAAACGAGATGTTTATGTCATGCCCTTCTTCTGCTTTAGTTGCTGGCGTAAAAATGACCTTCTCCAGTCTGTCACACTGTTTTAATCCTGGGGGGAGTTTGATTCCGCTCGTTTTTCCTGTATCCCTGTAGTCTCTCCATCCAGAACCTTCAAGATAACCCCGAACGACACACTCGATTGGTAGGACTTCTGTCTTTTTCACAAGCATGGATCTCCGTTCGACCAGATCTTTAAACTTGTACAATTCCGCAGGATAATCGCTGACATCTGCACTGATCAAGTGATTGGGGCAGACGAGAGATGTGAATTCAAACCAAAATTTGGAAAGCTGGGTTAGTATTTTCCCTTTGTCAGGGATAAGAGAAGGCAGCACATAGTCAAAGGCTGAAATTCTGTCTGAAGCAATGACCAGAAGGCTGTCTCCGATCTCATACACATCCCTCACTTTCCCCTTTTTATACAACGGAAAATCCGGTAACACAATTTCTGAATAGATGTTTTTCATAGTAGCCTTAGGATAAAAAAAAATAGCTCAAAAATCAAGAAAGACCGATGAAGTTGATCAACCTTCCTGCATGATTCCTATCTCTGCGGTAGGAGAACAGATCCAAATCACAGTGTGTACAGAGATCGACTGAAAAAATATTTTTTTCCGGAACACCCAGTGCGAGGATCTGGGCACGATTTGCACCCCTTAAGTCAAACAAATATTTCTCTTTTTTAGAGGGATGACTGTTAAAAACTCCATTTTGAAGGCCTTCGCTCTTGAATTTTTCTCTCACATCCTCCCCGACCTCATAGCAGTCCTTGTCTATACAGGGCCCGAGGACAACAGAAAGAGATGTAAAATCGCTGCCATAACTCTGCTGCATCGTCCGGAGAGCCTTTTCGATGACTCTCTTCAGCGTTCCTCTCCATCCACAATGGACAGCGGCGACAGATCTATTCTGTGTGTCCACAACAAGAGCAGGAAGACAATCTGCGGTCTTTATGATGAGGAGGATGCCGGGGCGGTTTGTCACGAGAGCGTCTCCTTCCATCCTCTCCTGGGGAAACTTTGTGATGATATGGATGATATCCGAGTGTGTCTGTCTGAGGGACACACGGTGAAATCCAGATAAATCTGGCGTTGATTCAAAATCCTCTTCCTTCCAATATCGCGTTCCAAAACCATGGACAAGAAACGGGAGTT